>Ga0207893_1000306_pt1 | contig 29488 bp, 27 predicted proteins | sample MalvirmetaMSP121_FD_184233 | JGI IMG/M metagenome (GOLD analysis project Ga0207893, IMG submission 184233) | Marine viral communities from the Deep Pacific Ocean - MSP-121 (SPAdes) | ecosystem: Environmental > Aquatic > Marine > Oceanic | place: Pacific Ocean | collected 2001-06-02 | reverse complement strand
CCCATTATCAGCAAGTCGATTTCCAGCCCAGCGGCTTGGGTAAGAATTTCCTCGGCTGCGCGACCCTGGCGGATCCACGGCTGCAGCTGAGCAAGGCCGTGGCGTTCAAGCGTTGTGTGCAGATAAACCTGTGCATGCTGCTGCTCCTTCGCGTCCGGCTGGCCTGTCAGAACGTGCAGCACGCTCAGTCGGGCTCCGGTTTGCTGCGCCAACTGCGCCGCGCGGCTCAAGGCCAGGTCGGCCTCGGGGCTGAGATCGTGGGCGACAAGAATATGCTGAACCATGGCGGCCTCGCGGTTTGCTGAGCGAAATGGCTGCAGTATGCCGGGCAGATCCAGGCGTTGTCCTGATCAGGAGCAGGTGTCCTTTGTGTGCACAAAAAAGAGGCTGGCCGCCGCTTTGATCTGGAACGCTTTTTTCATCGGGCTGCTGACGCTATGCTGGCGGCCATTCATGCAGGAGCGAGTGATGAGCAAGGTCAGTGTGCTGGTGGTGGATGACGCACCCTTCATTCGGGATTTGATCAAGAAAGGGTTGCGTAGCCACTTCCCGGGGATTCGTATCGAGGACGCTGTGAACGGGCGTAAGGCCCAGCAGATGCTCGATCGCGATTCTTTCGACCTGATCCTCTGCGATTGGGAAATGCCGGAAATGTCCGGTCTTGAACTGCTCACCTGGTGCCGCGCTCAGGAAAAGCTCAAAACCACCCCGTTCATCATGGTCACCAGCCGTGGCGACAAGGAAAACGTGGTGCAGGCGATCCAGTCCGGTGTGTCCGATTTCATCGGCAAGCCATTCTCCAACGAACAATTGACCACCAAGGTCCGCAAGGCCCTTGGAAGGGCCGGCAAGCTCGGTGCGTTGGCTGCCAGCGCACCGGCACGACCGACCAACACCGGCATGGCTAACGATTCCTTGGCTGCGTTGACGGGCGGTAAGGCTGAAGTCATCAAACCGGCGTCTGCTGCGGCGGCAGTGTCACCGGCGCCCGGTTCCGCCGCGCCGCTCGTGCAGCCGGGCGCAGCCAAACCAACAGCAGCCAGTGGCGGTCGCGGCCAAGGCCAGCTGCGCCTGGCGAGCGGGACGCTTGCGTGCGTCATCAAGGCCCTCAGTCTCAAAGAGGGGCTGCTAGTGGTCAGGCGCGGTGAGACGCTACCGCAGGTGCTGGAGAGCGCAGTGCTCGATCTGGAGCAGGGCGAAGGCGGGGAGGTGGCACGCCTCAATGGCTATCTGCACGCGGTCGCAGCGCTGGAACCCAAGCCGGACAGTGAGTGGCTGCAATTGACCTTTCGCTTCGTCGATCGCGATCCGCAAAAGCTCGATTACCTGTCCCGGCTGATCGCTCGGGGCACCGCTCAGCGTCACTTCGTGCCGGGCGCTTAAGGCCCGCCGAGGCAATTGAGAATGCGAGCAGTGCGACCGACTGTCCGGAAAGCCCATTGATGCGATGAACCATTTCACAGGCTGGCAGTCGGTGGCTCGCGCTTACACCGCTGCGCTGTTAGTCTGCAGCGCTCTGACACATAACCACATGAAGTCTGCCGTTATGTTGGGGCGCACCTTTCTTGCTCTTGGGTTGTTCTGGCTGGCCATGCCTGCCTCGGCCCTCACCATCTACAAGTACACCGACGCCAACGGCGTGGTCACCTACAGCGACCAGGCTGCACCGGGTGCGCGCGTGTTCACCTTCAGTGATCGAATGGTCGAGAAGCTCGACAGCCAGGTGAAGCTGGAAACCCGCAAGCATGCCGGCGGCGAAACCCTCGTGGTGCGCAACGACCTGTTCGCCCCGGTCGATGTGGAGCTCAAACTGACGGGCGTGCAGAACGCCGTCGGCGCGCCGGACAAGCCGATCCGCTGGGTGCTGCCGCCGCGCAGCCAGATCCGCCTGGCGACCCTGGCCCCACTCGACCCTTCCAAGCCGCTGAAATACACGCCCAAGCTGCGCCACGCGCTCGGCGATCCACGCCTGTTACCCAAGCCCTACAAGTATCCGCTGCCCTGGCGCGGCGGCCCGTTCCGCCTGACTCAGGGCGCCAACGGCAAGTACAGCCACTTCACCCCGAAAGGTAGGTACGCCGCCGATATCGCCATGCCCGAGGGCACGCCGATCATCGCGGCGCGGGGCGGCATGGTGGTCAAGATCGAGAACGCCCAGAGCGGACGAGGCAACAACCCAGCCGGTAACTTCGTCCGTGTGCTGCATGATGACGGCACCATGGGCGTCTACCTGCACCTGATGAAAGGCTCGGTCAGTGTCGGCGAAGGTCAGCGTATCGAAGCCGGTTCCCTGCTGGCGCGCTCGGGCAATACCGGCAACAGCACCGGCCCGCATCTGCATTTCGTGGTCCAGCGCAACGTCGGCCTGGCGGTCGAGTCGATTCCCTTCGATTTCGTCCAGCCAGTCAACAGCCTGCCGAATTTCGCGGTTGGTGGGGACTAAGGGTAGCTGCAAGCCCCTGGTCATGGGTCGAAAGCAAAAGCCCGACGCTAGCGCTCGAACCGCAGCTGAAAGCTAGCTGGCCTATTCCTGCTTCAACACCTTGGCCAACACGATCTTCGGGCCGCGCATCTTCTTGACCACGATCTGCAGATCGTCGACCAGCAACTCCTCGTTTTCTTCCGGGACGCGCTTGAGGGTTTCGTAGATCAGCCCGGCTAGGGTGTCGGCCTCAATATGGTCCAGGTCGATACCGAGCAGGCGTTCGAGTTTGAACAGCGGCGTGTCGCCGCGCACCAGCAACTTGCCGGGCTGATAGGCGAGGATGCCGCGCTCGGTCTTGCGATGCTCGTCCTGAATGTCGCCGACCAGCACTTCCAGCACATCCTCCATGGTCAGGAAGCCCACTACCTTGTGGTCGCCCTCTTCAACCAGCACGAAGTGCGCTCCGCCTTGGCGGAATTGTTCCAGCAGCACGTTGAGCGGCAGATAGCGCGGCACGCGTTCCAGGGGGCGCAGTATGTCGCTGAGCACGAAGTGCTGGGCCAACTGGTCGTCGCTGGCCAGCGCCAGCAGTAAGTCCTTGATGTGCAGCAGCCCGATGTAGTCACCCTGCTCGCTGTCATATACAGGGTAGCGGCTGTACTTATGGCGGCGGATCACGTCGAGGATTTCTGCCAGCGAGGCACAGTGTTCCAGCTGAACCAGGTCCTCCCGGGAGTTGGCCCAGTCCGCCACCTCCAACTCACTCATCTCGACTGCCGAGGCGAGCACTTTGATGTCCTGGTTGGCCGGGTCCAGCGCCCGGTTTGAATGCAGGATCAGCTTCAGCTCTTCGCGGCTGTAGTGGTGTTCATGATGACTGCCGGGCTCACCCTGGCCGGCTACCCGAAGAATCGCGTTGGCGCTGGCGTTAAGCAGGTAGATGGCGGGGTACATCGCCCAATAGAACAAGTACAGCGGTGCGGCCGTCCACAGCGAAAGCAGCTCGGGCTTGCGGATCGCCCAGGACTTGGGCGCCAGCTCACCGATGACGATATGCAGATAGGAAATGATGAAAAACGCCGTGAAAAAGGCGATGCCATGCACGACAGCCTGGGACTGGATGCCAACGGCAGCCATGACCGGCTCCAGCAGGTGAGCAAAGGCCGGCTCACCGACCCAGCCGAGGCCCAGGGAGGCGAGGGTAATCCCCAGCTGGCAGGCCGAGAGGTAGGCATCCAGCTGACTGTGCACTTTGCGCAGGATATGCCCGCGCCAGCCATGCTGCTTGGCGATGGCCTCGACCTTGGTGGCGCGCAGCTTGACCATGGCGAACTCGGCCGCCACGAAGAAGCCATTGAGCAAGACCAGGAAAAGTGCAAACAGAATCATGCCGAAGTCGGCGAAATAGGATGAAGCGGCGTAACTAGCGGGGGAAGGGTCCATTAGGGTGTCGGGTAGTCGAAGACGGCCCAAGGATGGGGCCGGCCCGGGGTTATTTCAAGGCGCCATGGGCGTCAGGTTTCGGCCGGCCGCGCAGCGGTCACTGTACCGTGGCCTGGCTCAGCGGGAAGTGGCAGGTGAAGGTGCTGCCCTTGCCGAGCGTGCTGTTGATGTCCAGGCGGCCTTGATGGCGCAGTAATACGTGCTTGACGATCGCCAGACCGAGGCCGGTGCCGCCGGTGTTGCTGGCCCGGCTTGAATCGACTCGGTAGAAGCGTTCGGTCAGGCGCGGCAGATGCTTGGATTCGATGCCGATGCCGGAATCCTGCACCGCCAGGTGGGCGCCATGTTCGTTGCACCACCAGCGGATATGCACTTCGCCATGGTCCGGCGTGTATTTCACGGCATTGAACACCAGGTTGGAGAAGGCACTGCGCAGTTCGCTCTCGCTGCCCTTGAGCAGCAGGGTTGGGTCTGCTTCCAGCAATATTCGATGGTTGCGCTCGGCCGACAGTGCCTGGGCGTCGCCCTTAATCGACTGCAGCAATGTCGCGACGGCTACCGGCTGTGAGTTGGTCGGTGGATTCGTCGCCTCCAGCTTGGCCAGCAGCAACAGGTCGTTGAGCAGGTGCTGCATGCGCCCGGCCTGCTGATTCATCTGGTTCAGCGCACGCGGCCAGCGGGCCGGCATTTCGTCGGTATGTTCGAGCATTGTTTCCAGATAGCCGGCGATCACCGTCAACGGCGTACGCAGTTCGTGGGAAACGTTGGCCACGAAGTCCTTGCGCATTTGCTCCAGCAGATGCAGCCGGGTGATGTCGCGCACCACCATCAGGTGCTCGCTGTTGCCGTAGCGGGTGATGGTGACCTGCAGCCAGAGCCTGTCGTTGACGGGGGAGGACAGCTCCAGTGGCTCCTCGTGGCGCCCTTTTTCGAAATATTCCTTGAAGCTCGGGTGGCGGACCAGGTTGGTCACCGGATGACCGGTGTCCTGCGGCTTCTTCAGGCCCAGCAGGCGCTTGGCAGCAGGGTTCCACCACTCCAGATTTCCGTCGCTGTCGAGCATGATCACTGCATCCCTGAGTGCAGTGGTAGAGCCCTGCACCCGGTCGATCACCGACTGCAACTGGGCGCGCAGACGCAGGTCGCGGCGCTGGAGCTGGTACAGGTTGTCGAAGATTTCACCCCAGATGCCATGGCTGTCTGGCGGCGGCTGGTCGGTCTGATCGCTCTTCAGCCACAGCAGCAAACGGCGGATCTGGCGCAGGGTCCAGGCCAGGTAGCCGGTGAGGCCGATGACCAGCGCCCAGGCATATTCGCCTGTGACCAGGCCCGCCAGCAGGCATCCAGCCAATATCAACAGCAGGCGGCGCACCAGGGCGCCTTGCCAGTCTTGATTCACCGCTAACGCTCCTTGAGGCAGCTTGGGGCCGGCCGGAATGGATCTACAACGCCAGCGAATGCGCGGCGGTTGCGGCTTGTTCAGCTCTTGGTGGAGAAACGGTATCCGGTGCCACGCACGGTTTGCACCAGGTTTTCATAGGTCTCGCCCAATGCTTTGCGCAGGCGACGGATATGCACGTCTACGGTGCGCTCCTCGACGTACACATTGCCGCCCCAGACCTGGTCGAGCAACTGTCCGCGGGTATAGGCACGTTCCTGATGGGTCATGAAGAACTGCAACAAACGGTACTCGGTAGGGCCCATGTCCGCCGGCGTGCCGTCGATGGTTACCCGGTGGCTGACGGGGTCCAGCAACAGACCGCCGATCTCGATAGGCGTTTCGTTGTCGCTGGTGCCTGCGCGGCGCAGCACGGCCTTCAGGCGCGCAACCAGCTCACGTGGCGAAAAGGGCTTGGTGATGTAGTCGTCGGCGCCCACTTCCAGGCCCTGGATCTTGTTGTCCTCGGCGTCCTTGGCGGTAAGCATGATGATCGGTGTGTTGGCCGTCATCTCGTCCCGCTTGAGGCGTCGTGCCAGCTCGATGCCCGAGGTACCCGGCAGCATCCAGTCGAGCAGGATCAGGTCCGGTTGGCGGTCGATGATCAGCGCATGGGCCTGCTGAATGTTTTCCGCTTCAAGGCATTCGTAGCCGGCCATCTCCAGCGCTACCACGATCATTTCCCGAATCGGCGCTTCGTCATCGACGATCAGTATGCATTTGCCGTTCATGTCCGCTCTCGGTCCGTTTTATTGTCGCTCGGCATTAGATAACGGAAATGTTGCAGCCATGTGACAGGAAGTGGCTCGTTTGCAACAGGGGCTGGCGTCCGATCCGCTCTAGCAAGTGGTTTCCAGGCGGCGGCCTTCGGTCAGGCGGCGTGTTGCAGCGGCTAGGCCGCTCTCGTCCCGTAGTCGAGCATGATCCCCACAAGAATCGCCAGCCCCGCCCAATGGTTGTGCAGAAAAGCCTGGAAGCAGACCTGTGGCTTGCGCGAGCGTGTTTTCCAGAACTCCCAGGCGAAACAGGCGGCTGCGATAGTCAGCCCGAAGTGAAACCACTGCCCGAGCTCGAAGCGCAGGCCGGCGAGAATCAGGCAGAACAGGGCGAGGCCCTGCAGCGTGGCGATGATGACCCGATCAGCTTCGCCAAAGAGGATTGCGGTGGATTTGATGCCGATCTTCAGGTCGTCCTCGCGGTCGGCCATGGCGTAGTAGGTGTCGTAGCCCACTGTCCACAACACGTTGGCGATGAACAGTAACCAGGCTTCCGGCGGCAGCTCGCCTCGCTCAGCCGTAAAGGCCATCAGCATGCCCCAGGAAAAGGCTGCGCCGAGCACGACCTGCGGGTAGTAGGTGTAGCGCTTCATGAAGGGGTAGAGCGACGCGACACCGAGCGCGCCGAAAGACAGTAAGACGGTTGCTGTATTGGTCAGCAGAACCAGGCCGAAACTCAGGGCGACGAGGACGGCAAACAGGATCCAGGCTTCCTTAGAGGTGACCCTGCCCGTCGCCAGCGGACGGCCCTTGGTGCGGCTGACGTGCCCGTCCAGGTTGCGGTCGGCGAAGTCATTGATCACGCATCCGGCGGCGCGCATGAGGATGACGCCGAGTACGAAGATCACGATGTTCTTCGCGCTGGGCGAGCCCTCGCCAGCGATCCACAGCGCCCAGAGCGTGGGCCACAGCAGCAGATAGGTTCCAATCGGGCGATCCAGTCGCATCAGCTGGATAAAGTCCCAGGCGCGCGGATGAAGGCGATTGCTCGATTGCAGAAGCTTTTGATACATCAGCGGGGCTCCGATCGGTGAGGCGGTTGCGGGGCAGTGTGTGCCGGGATCAGGTCGTGATCCGTGCGGCCTGCCACAGGGCCGGCAGAAACACTTCAGCGACCAGCACACGCAGGTCGCCCTGACTGAAACAGGAGCGGCGGGCCCACAGCTGGGACTGGCGTACATCCTGCGGCAACCAGGCAGCCGGATAGCGGCGGGCTTGCAGTGGTCCGCGGCTGAACGCCGGATCACTGAACAGCAGTTCGCCGAGTGAGCGGCTGCCCAGGTGTGGCAGGTCCAGCCCGGATCGTTCCAGCGCGTGGCGGGCGGCGACACTGCGGGCGAATACCCAGGGCTCGTGGTGGCCGCGCAGGTAGACCTCGCGCACCCAGCCCTCACTGCCCTCAGCCACGTCCAATGCGGCGCACTCATCGGCGCGCATGACCTGCCAACCTTCATTCAGCGGTTCGACACTGAACGCACCGTTGGCGAGGTCGGTCAGGCGATGGGTGAGCGATCCCCGGTCGACGTAAAGCCAGTCGTGCAGATCAGGGGCGGGCGGGACGGAAAGATGGTCGGCAGGCAGCCAGGCTTGAGAATCGGGCACGGGCGATAACGGGCAGCAGAAAGAAGCGGCGAGTCTAGCATGGGGGCTGTCAAGCGGCTTCAAGGCGTAGGGTTTGCCTTGAGACGGCCAGCGCTTAACGCGGTGAGATGAGGGGGACAGCGAAAAAATACGCGCTGTTGTTTGCAGTGTCGCGGTTTGGGCGCATGTCGCAGTTCACGGGCGGCGCGAGCCCCGCCTTGCGGCCGGTGCCGCAGGCGGGGCCTGGTGCGAACCGAGTCCTTGGGACTGGGTTAGCTCTGCTGGAACAGGCTCCGCAGGATTTGCGCAAGCTCGGTGATGTTTTTCTGAACGCCTGGCGTGAACTGATCACCCATGGCGTATGGGCGCCACTCTTCTTCAGCCATCTCGGTCTGGCGATCCAGTTCCTTCTCCATCACGTCCAGACGCTGCTGAGCTTTCTGAAGGTTAGGTTTGTTGACGCTCATGCCATCCATACGTTCCAGCGCCTGAACAAGATCCTCGACGGTTTCCTGCAAGTCATCGACCTGATTCGCCACGTCGGCGCTGTCGATTTCCTGCATTTTCTGGCTTTTCGCCCCGCCAAGCATTTTGGCCACTTCATCGAGATTGCTGGCAAGCTCGTTGACCTGCTGGGTCACGCTGACCTTGTAGTCATCACCCGTGATCCAGGTCGACCAATCGTCGTCAGTACGCTCGGCTTTCTCGTCCAGGCGATGCTCCATCTGCTGATTGAGCTTTTGCTCCATCTTGTCCAGCTGGGAGTCGCTCTGCTGCCAGTTGGCTACGCCCATGGAGACACCGGAATGGCGCAGCGAACCGATCAGGTCGGCAACGTTTTCGCGCACATCGTCAACGGCATCAACGACGTTATGGCCAACTCGAATGGAGGCGCCTGCCTGCTGAGTCTGCATGCTCTTTTGTGTCTCTTGAGCGGCGGCGGGCAGCGCCAGGCTGGCGGCCATCAGGGCAGTGGCGAGTGCTAGTGGCTTCTTGTTCAATGCGTTCATTGTTCGTTCCTCACAGGTCATGGTCGGGGTTCTGCTGGGCAATCACGGGGTGGCCCTCAGCGCGCCTGATTGCTGCGGCTGGCGAGACAAGCAGTGACTGTTTCGCACGATTCCTCCTTTGTAAGGGCGCTAAGCCCGGGGCTTCAGGTGCTAGCGCTCGGTTTCGACGTCGACATTTGGAAGCGGCACGGACCGCTCCTTGATTCCAACATCCACGTCCGCGTCTTTGACGTCATACTCGGGCATGTTGCCGCCTTGAACATCAACGTCGGGCAACTGGCCGGACTCTTCCTTTTTGATGGTGCAACCGCCTACGCCCAGCATGAGTGCCAAGAGACTGCCGCCGACGGCTAATTTGGTTGATTTGTTCATGCAAACGTCCTCCGAATGGCTAGCAATGACGCGGGTTCCCCAAGACAGCAACGCCTATGCGCCGCCGAGGCAACGGTTCGTCCGCGCTTACTAAAGCCGACAGGGTGTGGCTTTTACAGTTCAGCGAAATTGTTCGGTTTGGCTCGACCGGCTGACAGAGCGGTCTATCTGGGTTGCCGGCTGTCAGGCGGCGAGGCATGACGCAAACAGCCATCCCAGACGAATCGAGAAGGGGTAGTGATCCTCTGCGTTGTTGGAGAGCAGCGATTACGCCCATCCCTCCAGGCGCATGGTCGCGCGCACCAGCCGCTGCTCCTCCTGCTCGATCTCCTTGAGGTTGTCGCGAATGCTGTGGATGTGATCGCGCGCCGCGCGCTGGGCCTGATCGGGCAGGCGCTCGGTGATGGCGTGGAACAGGCGAGAGTGCTGACGATCGATCTGCCGCTTCTGCATCGGCCGGTGATAGAGGTTGTTCACCGAGGCAAACACGGTGGAGAGCATCAGGTCGGTCAACGACTGCAGGGTGTGCACCAGGACCGGGTTATGCGAGGCCTCGCTGACCGCCAGGTGAAAGGCGTGGTCGAGGCGCGCATGCTCGCGCGGGTCGGCCTCCTCGGCGGTGTGCGCGGCGAGCATCTCTTCATAGCGGCGACGCAACAGAACGAAGTCGGCATCGGTGCCGCGCAACGCGGCCAGTCGCGCCGATTCGCCTTCGAGCAGGGCACGGACTTCGAGCAGGTCGTACAGGGTGCGCGGCTGCGAATTGAACAGGTGCATCAGCGGGCTGGCGTCCTGTTCGCCGGACAGCTTGGCGACCTGAGAGCCGCGCCCCTGGGATGTTTCGATAATGCCGCGACCGCGCAGTACGCGCAGCCCTTCGCGCAGGGCCGAGCGCGAGATGCCGAGTTTTTCGCACAGGCGACGTTCCGACGGCAGCGTTTGGCCCACCTTGAGCACACCGTCGACGATGAGCCGCTCGATACGCTCGGCCACCACGTCCGCCAGCTGGCGACGCTCCGTATTCTCGATCAACATGTTTCGCCTCCGTAACTGGTAGGACCAGTTTGGCGGAAGTCTATCTCACCGAGCACTGTAGATGCATCAGCCCTTGATATACGGGGCTACTGGCTGTCTCGGTTGAAAGGTTGCTGAAAGAAACTGGTAGGACCAGTGGTTTTCGAGATAGACGATGAGGGGCTGTCGGGCTAATGATGCGTCAAACCACCGCAGCTGTCCGTGCTGACGGTGAACGAAAGAAGAGCCTGACTGCCATGAATATCCTCTACGACGAACGTGTCGACGGTGAGCTGCCCAAGGTCGACAAGGCGGCGCTGCTGGCCGAACTGCAGGCGCAACTGCCCGGCATGGACATCCTCCATCGCGGCGAAGACCTCAAACCCTACGAGTGCGATGGTCTGTCGGCCTACCGCACCACGCCGATGCTGGTGGTACTGCCCGAGCGCGTGGAGCAGGTTGAAACCCTCCTGAAGATTGCCCACAAGCGTGGCGTGCCGGTGGTGGCGCGTGGCGCCGGCACTGGGCTTTCAGGCGGCGCGCTGCCGCTGGAGCAGGGCATCCTGCTGGTCATGGCGCGCTTCAACAAGATTCTCGAGGTCGACCCGGCCGGTCGCTTCGCCCGCGTCCAGCCCGGCGTGAGAAACCTGGCGATCTCCCAGGCAGCGGCGCCCTATGAGCTGTATTACGCCCCCGATCCGTCTTCACAGATTGCCTGTTCCATTGGCGGCAACGTCGCCGAGAACGCCGGCGGTGTGCACTGCCTGAAATACGGCCTGACCGTGCACAACCTGCTGAAGGTCGACATCCTCACCGTTGAGGGCGAGCGCATGGTGCTTGGCTCCGACGCGCTGGATTCGCCCGGCTTCGACCTGCTGGCGCTGTTCACCGGCTCCGAAGGGATGCTTGGCATCGTCACTGAAGTGACGGTCAAACTGCTGCCCAAACCGCAGGTGGCCAAGGTGCTGCTGGCGGCGTTCGACTCGGTCGAGAAGGCCGGTCGCGCGGTGGGCGACATCATCGCCGCGGGCATCATTCCCGGCGGGCTGGAGATGATGGACAACCTGTCGATTCGCGCCGCCGAAGATTTTATCCGTGCCGGCTACCCCGTGGACGCCGAGGCGATCCTGCTCTGCGAACTGGACGGCGTCGAAGCCGATGTGCACGACGACTGTGCCCGCGTGGGCGAAGTGCTCAAGCTGGCCGGCGCCACCGAAGTTCGGCTGGCCAAGGACGAGGCCGAGCGCGTCAAGTTCTGGGCTGGACGCAAGAACGCCTTCCCGGCCGTCGGGCGCATCTCGCCGGACTACTACTGCATGGACGGCACCATCCCGCGCCGCGAGCTGCCGGGCGTGCTCAAGGGTATCAGCGACCTGTCCGACGAGTACGGACTGCGCGTGGCCAACGTGTTCCACGCAGGGGACGGCAACATGCACCCGCTGATCCTCTTCGATGCCAACACCGAAGGTGAGCTGGAGCGCGCCGAGGCGCTGGGCGGCAAGATTCTCGAGCTGTGCGTGAAGGTGGGTGGCTCGATCACCGGCGAGCACGGCGTCGGTCGCGAAAAGATCAATCAGATGTGTTCGCAGTTCAACGCAGACGAGCTGACGCTGTTCCACGCGGTAAAAGCGGCCTTCGACCCCAGCGGTCTGCTCAACCCCGGCAAGAACATCCCGACGCTGCACCGCTGCGCCGAATTTGGCGGTATGCACGTCCACGGCGGGCAGTTGCCTTTCCCTGAACTGGAGCGCTTCTGATGACGGTTTCCTTTGACGACAGCGGGCAGCTGCTCGATCAGGTCAACCAGGCGTTGGCCAGCAACACCCCGCTGCGTATTCACGGTGGCGGCAGCAAGGCGTTTCTCGGTCGCGAAGTCCAGGGCACGCCGCTTGATACCCGCGCCCATCGGGGCATCGTGACCTACGATCCGACCGAACTGGTGATCAGCGTTCGTGCCGGCACGCCGCTGGCCGAACTGGAGGCCGCGCTCGACGAGGCCAACCAGATGTTGCCGTGCGAACCGCCGCACTTGGGCGAAGGCGCCACCGTCGGCGGGATGATCGCAACCGGTCTATCCGGCCCGCGGCGGCCATGGTCCGGCTCGGTGCGCGACTTCGTGCTGGGCTCGCGGGTCATTACCGGGCACGGCAAGCACCTGCGTTTCGGCGGTGAGGTGATGAAGAACGTGGCCGGTTACGACCTGTCACGCCTGATGGCCGGCAGCTTTGGCTGCCTTGGCCTGCTCACCGAAGTCTCGCTGAAAGTGCTGCCCAAGCCGCGCCTGTCGCGCAGCCTGCGGGTAGAAATGCCGGTCGATCGCGCGCTGCTGAAACTGGCCGAATGGGGCCAGCAGCCGGTGCCGATCACGGCGGCGAGCCATGACGGCCAGGCCCTGCACCTGCGCCTCGAAGGTGGCGAAGGTTCGGTCAATGCTGCTTGCGACCGGATCGGTGGCGAGACGCTGGATGCCAATTATTGGAACCAGCTACGCGAACAGCGCCTGGGCTTCTTCAGTGATGCGCGTTCTTTGTGGCGACTGTCGCTGCCAACCAAGACCGGTGAGCTGGCCCTGCCGGGCGAACAGCTGATCGACTGGGCCGGCGCCCAGCGCTGGCTCAAGTCTGATGCCGATGCAGAGGCCATCCGCGCCGTCGTCAGCGAAGTGGGCGGTCATGCCACCTGCTTTACCGCTGGCGCAGCGGCGAACCCGTTCCAGCCGCTGGCCGAACCGCTATTGCGCTATCACCGCCAGTTGAAGGCGGCGCTCGACCCGCAGGGGATCTTCAACCCCGGCCGCATGTATTCCGAGGTCTAGTTCTAACCATGCAAACGAATCTCAGCGAAGCCGCGAAGAAACTGCCCCGTGCCGAGGAAGCCGAAAGCATCCTGCGCTCCTGCGTGCACTGCGGCTTCTGCAACGCCACCTGTCCGACCTATCAGCTGCTTGGCGACGAGCTCGATGGGCCGCGTGGGCGCATCTACCTGATGAAGCAGATGTTCGAGGGCGGTGAAGTCACCGAGGCCACCCAGACCCACCTGGACCGCTGCCTGACCTGCCGCAACTGCGAAACCACCTGCCCCTCCGGCGTGCAGTACCACAACCTGCTGGATATCGGCCGCGACTTCATGGAACAGCAGGTGCCACGCTCGACGAGCGAGCGCCTGCTGCGCACCGGCCTGCGCACGGTGATTCCACGCCCGGGCCTGTTCAAGGCCCTGCTAGGTGCCGGCAATACGCTGCGTCCGCTGATGCCGGCGACACTCAAGGCACACATGCCGCGCCAGGTCACCCCGGCCAAACCGCGGCCGCAGACCGTGCATGCGCGTCGCGTGCTGATTCTCGAGGGCTGCGTGCAGCCAAGCCTGTCGCCCAACACCAACGCCGCCACGGCCCGCGTACTCGATCGCCTGGGCATCAGCGTGATAACCGCGCGTGAAGCGGGCTGCTGCGGCGCGGTCGACTATCACCTCAATGCCCAGGAAGCCGGTCTCGACCGCGCACGGCGCAACATCGACGCCTGGTGGCCAGCCATCGAAGGCGGCGCCGAAGCCATCGTGCAGACCGCCAGCGGTTGCGGAGCCTTCATCAAGGACTACGGCCATCTGCTGCGGAACGACCCGGCCTATGCGACCAAGGCCGCGCGGGTCAGCGCCTTGACCAAGGATCTGGTGGAAGTGATGCGCAGCGCTGAACTGGAGCGGCTAAAGGTCGAGACCGACAAGCGCATGGCCTTTCATTGCCCCTGCACGCTGCAGCACGCACAGAAGCTCGGCGGCGCAGTCGAAGACGTGCTCACCCGCCTCGGCTTCCACCTTACCGCGGTCCCCGACGCGCATCTGTGCTGCGGTTCGGCGGGCAGCTACTCGATCACCCAGCCGGAGATTTCTCACCAGCTGCGCGACAACAAGCTCAACGCGCTGGAAAGCGGCAAACCGGAAGTCATCGTCACCGCCAACATCGGTTGCCAGACGCACCTCGACGGCGCCGGGCGGACCCCGGTGCGGCATTGGATCGAGATCGTCGAAGAGGCGATGCACTAACCCCAAACCCAAACGCGCCGTGACGCACATCGAATCGATCGACAGGAGAGAACATGAAAACCAAAGCCATGCTGACCCAGACCGAAGTGACCGCCATCCTGGCCGCCGCGCGTACCGAAGCGCAGAACAACGGCTGGGCCGTGACCATCGTGGTCGCTGACGACGGCGGCCATCCGTTGGCACTGGAACGTCTGGACGGCTGCGCGCCGATTGCCTCCTACATCGCCACCGAAAAGGCGCGCAGCGCTGCGGTAGGCCGTCGCGAAACCAAGGGCTATGAGGACATGGTCAACGGCGGGCGCAATGCATTCCTGTCTGCCCCGGTGGTCTGCTCGCTGGAAGGCGGCGTGCCGGTGATCGTCGAGGGCCAGGTGATCGGTTCGGTCGGCGTCTCTGGCGTGACCGCTGCTCAGGATGCCCAGGTCGCCAAGGCCGGCGTCGCCGCTGTCGCCAACTGATTCGAAGGAGAACGATATGACCGAGCGCGTAACCCTTGGCCGCCTGCAAGTGGCAGCCAACCTGCAACGCTTCATCGAAGACGAAGTTCTACCGGGCACCGGCGTCGAAGCAGCCGCCTTCTGGAAAGGCTTTGACGAGCTGGTTCATGACCTGGCACCGAAGAACCGCGCCCTGCTGGCCGAGCGCGACCGCCTTCAGGTCGAGCTGGACAACTGGCACCGCAGTAACCCCGGCCCGATCAGCGACATGCCGGCCTACCGCAGCTTCCTCGAGTCCATCGGCTACCTGCAGCCCGAGCCGGGCGAGGTGAAGATCAGCACCAGCAATGTCGACAGCGAAATCGCCACCCAGGCCGGGCCGCAGCTGGTCGTACCCATTGGCAATGCACGTTATGCGCTGAACGCCGCCAACGCCCGCTGGGGCTCGCTGTATGACGCGCTCTACGGCACCGACGCCATCAGCGAGGAGAACGGCGCGCAGAAGGGTCCGGGCTACAACGAAGTGCGCGGCGCCAAGGTCATCGCCTTTGCGCGCAACTTCCTCGATCAGGCCGCGCCGCTGGCTGAAGGCAGCCATGCCGAGTCGGTCAGTTACCGCGTGCAGGACGGCGGGCTCAAGGTCACCCTGGAAAACGGCAGCGTCACCGGGCTGCAGCAGCCCGAGAAGTTCGTGGGCTATCAGGGCGAGGCCGTCGAGCCGACCGCGATCCTGCTGAAGAACAACGGCCTGCACGTCGAGATCCAGATCGACCCGAACAGCCCCATCGGCCAGACCGATGCCGCTGGCGTCAAGGATCTGCTGGTCGAGGCCGCCGTCACCACCATCATGGACTGCGAGGACTCCACCGCCGCGGTCGATGCCGACGACAAGGTGCTGGTCTACCGCAACTGGCTGGGCCTGATGAAAGGCGATCTGGTCGAAGACCTGGAGAAGGGCGGCAAGCGCATCACCCGCCGTCTCAACGAGGATCGCGAATACACCGCGGCCGACGGCTCCAGCCTGAAGCTGCACGGCCGCTCGCTGTTGTTCATCCGCAACGTCGGTCACCTGATGACCAACCCGGCGATCATCGACGGCGAAGGCCATGAGATTCCCGAAGGGATCATGGACGGCGTGGTCACCAGCCTGATCGCCAAGCATGACCAGCAGCGCAAGGGCAACTCGCGCACCGGCTCGATGTACATCGTCAAGCCGAAGATGCACGGCCCCGCCGAAGTGGCCTTTACCGACGAGCTGTTCGGTCGCGTTGAAGACCTGATCGGCCTGCCGCGGCACACCCTGAAGGTCGGCATCATGGACGAGGAACGCCGCACCAGCATTAACCTCAAGGCCTGCATCGGCGCGGCGAAGAACCGCGTCGCCTTCATCAACACCGGTTTCCTCGACCGCACCGGCGATGAGATGCACAGCATCATGGAAGCCGGCGCCGTGCTGCGTAAGGGCGACATGAAGAGCGCTGCCTGGATCCAGGCTTACGAGCGCAACAACGTGCTGGTCGGCCTGAACTGCGGCCTGCGTGGCAAGGCTCAGATCGGCAAGGGCATGTGGGCCATGCCGGACCTGATGGCCGCCATGCTCGAGCAGAAGATTGCTCATCCCAAGGCCGGCGCCAACACCGCCTGGGTACCGTCGCCGACCGGCGCTACGTTGCACGCGCTGCACTACCACCAGGTCGACGTGCAGGCCGTTCAGGCCGAGCTGGAACAAATCGATCTCGCCGCCGAGCGCGACAAGCTGACCAATGATCTGCTGACCATTCCGGTCGCGCCGGAGCGCAACTGGTCGGCGGCAGAGATCCAGCAGGAGCTGGACAACAACTGCCAGGGCATCCTCGGCTACGTGGTGCGTTGGGTAGAGCAGGGCGTTGGTTGCTCTAAGGTGCCGGACATTCATGACGTCGGCCTGATGGAAGACCGCGCCACGCTGCGTATCTCCAGCCAGCACCTGGCCAACTGGCTGCGTCACGGCGTGGTCGACGAGGCGCAGGTTCGCGAGACGCTCGAGCGCATGGCGAAGGTGGTCGATCAGCAGAACGCTGGCGATCCGGCCTGCCGTCCTATGGCGGCTGACTATGCTGGCTCGGCGGCGTTCCAAGCGGCTTGCGACCTGGTGTTCAAGGGGCGCGAGCAGCCGAGCGGTTACACCGAGCCGCTGCTGCACGCCTGGCGTCAGCGCTTCAAGCAGCAGGTCGGTTGAGCGGTAGCTGTCCAGTTGGCGGTCGGCTAGGGCCGACCGCCAACTCAAGTTGACGAGCCCCGGGCGCTTCAAGTGCCCGGGGCTTTCGAGCATGAGGGATCGGCCAATATGACCTGTTGGTCAGTCGCTCGGACTGGAGTGAGTTGTTCATTTCAGCCATGCGTGGGACCGGGATGTTCCCGGATAGAAGCGGTTCACAACAAAAAACAAGGAACCCAACAATGAGTCAGACACTGCTGTCCATATTGGCCTTCGTGCCGCTGGTGCTGGCGGGGGTACTGCTGATCGGCTTTCGCTGGCCGGCCAAGTACGCAATGCCGCTGGTTTTCGTCCTCACTGCGTTGATTGGCCTGCTGGCCTGGGACATGACCTTCAACCGGGTCCTGGCTTCCACGCTGCAAGGCCTGATTCTTACCGCCGCGATCCTCTGGATCATCTTTGGCGCCATCCTTCTTCTCAATACGCTCAAGCACTCCGGGGGCATCGCTTCGATTCGTCGCGGCTTCGCCAACGTGAGCCCGGACAAGCGCGTTCAGGTGCTGATCGTGGCCTGGCTGTTCGGCTGCTTCATCGAAGGTGCTTCGGGCTTCGGTACGCCGGCTGCGGTGGCTGCGCCGCTGCTCGTCGCACTGGGCTTCCCGGCGCTGACGGCCGTTGTGCTGGGGATGATGGTGCAATCGACGCCGGTGTCCTTTGGTGCGGTGGGCACGCCGATTCTGGTGGGCGTCGCCGGCGGCCTGGATCAGGCCACCCTTGGCGGGCAAATGACGACCCTGGGTAGCAGCTGGGGCGTGTTTTTCCAGTTGATCTACTCGCGCGTGGCGATCATTCATGCGCTGTGCGGCATCCTCATGCCGCTGATCATGATCTGCATCATGACGCGCTTCTTCGGTCGCAACCGCTCCTGGGGCGAAGGGCTGGCGATGGCGCCGTTTGCCATCTTCACCGGTCTGGCATTCGTCATCCCTTACGCCGCTGCGGGTGTGTTCCTCGGTCCGGAATTCCCGTCGATGATCGGCGCCCTGGTCGGCCTGGCCATCGTGGTTCCGGCCGCCAAGGCGGGTTTCCTGCTGCCCAAGACCAGCTGGGACTTCGCCCCGGCCAGCGAGTGGCCGGTGGAGTGGATGGGCAAGATCGAGATGAAGATCGACGACGTCGCTGGACGTACACCGATCTCCGTACCGATGGCCTGGGCGCCGTACCTGCTGCTGGCGATCTTCCTGGTAATGTCTCGTATCTTTCCGGAGCTCAAAGCTGCGCTGATGTCGGTCAGCTTCGGCTGGAAGGACATCCTTGGCGAGACTGGCGTTTCCGGTACCCTCGAGCCGCTGTATCTGCCAGGCGGGATTCTCTGCATGGTGGTGCTGGTGACCTTCTTCCTGCATCGGATGAAGGCCGCTCAGCTGGGCGCTGCCATCTCTGAGTCGAGCAAGACACTGCTCGGTGCCGGCTTCGTGCTGATCTTCACCATTCCCATGGTGCGGATCCTGATCAACTCGGGCGTGAATGGCTCGGATCTGGTGTCCATGCCGGTCGCCATGGCGCAGCTGGTAGCCAACAGCGTGGGCGGTGTCTATCCGTTCTTCTCGCCTGCGGTCGGCGCGCTGGGGGCCTTCATTGCCGGCTCCAACACCGTGTCCAACCTGATGCTCTCGCAGTTCCAGTACAACACCGCCAGCCTGCTGGGGCTCTCCGGCGCGTTGATGGTGGCGCTGCAGTCGGTGGGTGCGGCGGCGGGCAACATGATCGCCATTCACAACGTGGTGGCGGCTTCGGCCACGGTTGGTTTGTTGGGGCGTGAAGGCATCACGCTGCGCAAGACCATGCTACCGACGCTGTACTACCTTGTGATGGCCGGTAGCATTGGTCTGATCGGCTTTTATGTGATGGGTATCAGTGATCCGCTGGTAGGTATCGCGACCGCTCGTTAACGCGGCGTGAACCCGGACGGGCGGCTCAGGCCGCCCGTTTTTGTTTGTCCGGAAAATCTTTACGGGTTCGCGGTCTATCACCAGGCGGCCGGTGTTTGGCGGTACGCGGTGTTCTGGTATAGCGTGCAGCGCAACCGAGACTGATCGAGGTGAACGATGAAAAAGTGGCAATGCGTGGTGTGCGGCTTCATCTACGACGAGGCCGAAGGTTGGCCGGACGAAGGTATCGCTCCTGGCACCGCCTGGGAAGATGTGCCGGAAGACTGGCTGTGCCCCGACTGCGGCGTCGGCAAGATTGACTTCGAAATGATCGCGATCGGCTGATATGAACGACTCGAACGATAAAGACTTGCCTCTGGTGATCATCGGCACCGGGCTGGCGGGCTATAACCTCGCCCGCGAATTTCGCAAGCTCGACACCGAGACACCGCTGCTGCTGATTACTGCTGACGACGGTCGCTCCTATTCCAAGCCGATGCTCTCCACCGGCTTCGCCATGAACAAGGATGCCGACGCGCTCGGCATGACGGTGGCCGGGCCGATGGCCATCCAGCTCAACGCCGAGATTCGCACCCACACCAAGGTGACGCGCCTTGACCCGGCCAACCGTCGCGTCTGGATCGGCAGCGAGCCCGTGCCCTACCGTGATCTGGTCATTGCCTGGGGCGCGCAAACCATCAACGTGCCGGTTGCCGGTGATGCGCAGGACGCCATCTTCCCCATCAACGATCTGCTCGACTACGGCCGTTTCCGCGAGGCCGCACAAGGCAAGCGCCGCGTGCTGATCCTCGGCGCCGGGCTGATCGGCTGCGAATTTGCCAATGACCTGCTGCACGGTGGTTATGAGGTGGAGCTGGTCGCGCCGTGCAAGCAGATCATGCCGTCACTGCTACCGGTCGAGCCGGCAGCTGCAGTACAGCGCGGGCTGGAATCTCTGGGGGCTCGTTTCCATCTGGGTCCGGTGCTAGAGCGGCTGGAGCGCGACAATGACGGGCTGGTGGCGCAGCTTTCAGACGGCCAGAAAGTCCCGTGCGATCTGGTGGTCAGTGCCGTGGGACTGCGGCCGCGCACCGAGCTGGCCGAAGCTGCGGGCATGCAGGTCAGCCGTGGCATTGAAGTCGATCGGCTGCTGCAGACCTCGGCGGAGCACGTCTACGCCCTGGGTGATTGTGCCGAGGTCGAAGGGCTCAACCTCCTTTATGTGATGCCGCTGATGAGCGGCGTTCGTGCGCTGGCCAGAACCCTCACCGGTCAGCCGACACCCGTTACCTACGGGCCCATGCCAATTACGGTCAAGACGCCGGTTTGCCCCTTGGTTGTCTCACCGCCAGCAGCCGGAAGCGAGGGCAGTTGGAGCGTCGAGGGTGAAGGCAATGATCTGACGGCGCTGTTTCAGGATCGCGAAGGCCGCCTGCTGGGCTACGCGCTGACCGGAACGGCCGTGCAGCAGCGTTTGGCGCTCAACAAGCAGCTGCCGCCGGTGTTGGCTGAACTGCCCCAAATTCTGTCCTTAAAGTCTCCGCAATGATTCGGCAAAGCGCTGGCGAGGACTGGCGCGAGTGCTAGCAGCGTGCCATGCTCCGTTGACCCGCTGGTGCAGCCTAGAGCTGCTGCGGCGGTATGGAACGCTGTTCGGAGAGCAGCGAAACAAAAAAAACAATAAATATGTAGAGGCTATCTATGCGCAAACCGGAACTCGCAGCCGCTATCGCTGATAAGGCCGATCTCACCAAAGATCAGGCCAACCGTGTACTCAACGCCGTACTGGATGAAATCACCAGCGCACTGAACCGCAAGGACAGTGTCACCCTGGTTGGCTTCGGCACCTTCGTACAACGACATCGCGGGGCCCGTACAGGCAAGAACCCGCAAACGGGCGAACCCGTCACTATCAAGGCCAGCAACACAGTGGCTTTCAAGCCGGGAAAGATGCTCAAAGACGCGATCAACTAAACGTCGCGCCGCCCGGGGCCACCCAGGCTCCGGGTCAACCTGACCGAGCAGTCCTCTCCAGACCCCTCTGTTCTCCTGCTTCCGCCGTTCCGACCAGCCGCTACAATGCCGCTTTTCCCGCCAACGGTCGGTCAATCATGAAATTTCGCTTTCTTCTCTGGATGCTTGGTCGCCTGATGGCCAAGGCCAGCCGCAACAACCCAGATTTTCAGAAACAACTCGGCGACAAAGACCTGACCTTCCAATTGCATACCCTCGACGGCAAAGTGGCTCGCCACTACCGGGTCAAGGATCAGCGCGTCACCAGCCACGGCGGCCCTGCCGTTGAACCTGCCTTCGCCATAGGGTTCAAGGACAGCGCCTACGGTTTCGACACCATGAACGCGAAGAACAAGCAGCTCGCCTTTATGCAGGGCATTCAGAACAAAGACATCCAGATCCAGGGCAACCCCGCGCTGGTGATGTGGTTTCAGGGCCTGACCAAATACCTCAAGCCGCGAAAGAAGAAGCCGGAAGCGGCCTGATTCGCCGGCTGCGCCTGTCCGGCGAGGTGCTATTGCTCCCGGTTGATTGGTGAAGCACACCAGCGGTCGGCAAGCCCGTCAGCGGCTATTGCTGCTGCGCCGTCCAGGCGTGCACTTCGTCGAGCAGCCAGTCGCGGAAGGCGTTCAGGGCGGCCGACTCCACGCGTCGCTCGGGGATCATCAGGTGATAGGCCTGATCCTCGCGCCGAAACGAGTGGGGGTGTGCAATCACCAGGCGCCCCTCGGCAAGTTCACGCTGAATCAGGAACGGCGGAATCAGCGCGATGCCCATCTGATGCTCGGCAGCCTGGGCCAGCATCGAGAACAGTTCGAGGCGGGGACCGGTCATGTCCCGTGCGACTTTCAATCCCAAAGAATCGAACCACTGACGCCAGGCATAGGGTCGGGTGGTCTGCTGCAGCAGCGGCATCTCGGCGATCGTCTGAACAGTCAGTTGGCCCGCATCGCCGAGCATCGCGGGACTGCACACCGGCAATGAATGCTCCGGCATGAGGCGATGGGCCACGGTACCGGACCAGTCGCCGTCGCCGAAGTAGATGGCTGCATCGAACTCGGTATCGGCGAAGAGGAAGGGGCGGGTGCGATTGGTCAGGTTGACGGTGATTTCCGGGTGCAAGGCCTGGAACTGACGTAGGCGCGGCAGTAGCCACTGGGTTCCGAAGGTCGGCACCAGCGCCAGCTCAATATTCTGAGCGCCTTGCTGCCCCATGACCGACAGGGTGTCGCGCTCCACCGCATCGAGCTGAGTGGCGACGCGGCGCGCATAAGACTGGCCTGCCTCGGTCAGCTTTACCCCACGGCGTGAGCGGCGAAACAGCTCCAGCCCAAGGAACTCCTCCAGCCCGCCGATCTGTCGGCAGACGGCGCTCTGGGTCAGCGCCAGCTCCTCGGCGGCACGGGTGAAGCTCTGATGACGTGCTGCCGCTTCGAAGGCGACCAGCGCGGCGGTGCTGGGAATCTTGCGGCGCATTATGCGGCTGCCTCACTAATAACCCGATAATCAGGCCAATCAGCATACGCTGGAGTGAGTAAACCGCACAGGTGATTGCGAATTACTCGTTTGCTGGGTGCGCCGGCAGCTTCTAGTATCAATCCATCCAATGCTGCACCGGGCCCTGCGCCCGGTTCATCGTCTACGACAAGAGGACCACCCATGGCCGGCAAAGCAAGCTTCAACTGGATCGACCCGCTGCTGCTCGATCAGCAGCTCACCGATGAAGAGCGCATGGTGCGTGACAGTGCCCAACAGTTCGCCGCCGACAAGCTGGCGCCCCGGGTCCTCGAAGCCTTCCGCCATGAGCGCACCGATGCGGCGATCTTCCGGGAGATGGGCGATACCGGTCTGCTTGGCGCGACGATTCCCGAAGCCTACGGCGGCAGTGGCCTGAACTATGTGTGTTACGGCCTGATCGCTCGCGAAGTCGAGCGCATCGATTCGGGTTATCGCTCGATGATGAGCGTGCAGTCCTCGCTGGTGATGGTGCCGATCAATGAATTCGGCAATGAAGAGACCAAGCAGAAGTACCTGCCCAAGCTGGCCAGCGGCGAGTTCATCGGCTGCTTCGGCCTGACCGAGCCTAACCACGGTTCCGACCCTGGCTCGATGGTTACGCGGGCCAAGAAGGTTGATGGCGGCTATCGCCTGTCCGGCGCCAAGATGTGGATCACCAACAGCCCGATTGCAGACGTCTTCGTCGTATGGGCCAAGGATGACGAGGGCGCGATTCGCGGCTTCGTGCTGGAGAAGGGTTGGGAAGGACTGTTTGCTCCGGCGATCCACGGCAAGGTTGGCCTGCGCGCCTCCATCACCGGCGAGATCGTCATGGACAACGTGTTCTGCCCGGAAGAGAACGCCTTCCCCGACGTGCGCGGCCTGCGTGGCCCGTTCACCTGCCTGGACTCGGCCCGATACGGCATCAGCTGGGGTGCCCTCGGCGCCGCCGAGTTCTGCTGGCACACCGCCCGCCAGTACACCCTGGATCGCCAGCAGTTCGGTCGCCCACTGGCGGCGAACCAGCTGATCCAGAAGAAACTGGCCGACATGCAGACCGAGATCACCCTGGCGCTGCAAGGCTGCCTGCGCCTCGGCCGGATGAAGGATGAGGGCACCGCGGCGGTGGAAATCACCTCGATCATGAAGCGCAACAGCTGCGGAAAGGCGCTGGACGTGGCGCGCCTGGCCCGCGACATGCTGGGCGGCAACGGCATCAGCGACGAGTTCGGCGTGGCTCGGCATCTGGTCAATCTCGAGGTGGTCAACACCTACGAGGGCACTCATGACGTGCATGCCTTGATTCTGGGTCGTGCGCAGACCGGCATTCAGGCGTTCTTCTAAGCGGTGCCGTAGGGTGGATGGCGCTACTTCATCCACCTTCGGCTACGCCGACAACTTCAGCTCCGCTTGGTGGATAGGTAACGCGTCAGCTACGCGCCCCGATCCACCCTACGCTTTTCCTCGACCGGCTGCAGGCTGATGTCTGCGGCGCGGCGACAACACCTTGAGGCTTCATTCATGCCCGGCGCCCTTTCTCATATCCGCGTCCTCGACCTGTCACGTGTGCTCGCAGGCCCCTGGTGTGGGCAGATCCTCGGTGATCTCGGCGCTGAGGTGATCAAGGTCGAGCGCCCGCGCACGGGCGACGACACCCGCCACTGGGGGCCTCCATACCTGAAAGACCAGCAGGGCGAAAACACGTCGGAAGCCGCTTATTACCTGTCGGCCAACCGCAACAAGCAGTCGCTGACGCTGGATTTCACCCAGCCCGAGGGCCAGCGGATCATCCGTGAGCTGGTGGCCCAATGCGACGTGCTGCTGGAGAACTTCAAGGTCGGCGGGCTGGCGGCCTACGGGCTGGATTACGAGAGCCTGAAAGCAATCAATCCCAAGCTGGTCTATTGCTCGATTACCGGCTTTGGCAGTGATGGTCCTTACGCCCAGCGTGCGGGCTACGACTTCATGATTCAGGGCCTGGGCGGCCTGATGAGCCTGACCGGGCGCGCCGAAGACGAAGAGGGCGCCGGGCCGGTCAAGGTCGGTGTGGCGCTGACCGACATCCTCACCGGGCTTTACGCTACCGTTGGCGTGCTGGCGGCGCTCAACCGCCGGGAGCACAGCGGCGTTGGTCAGCATGTTGAGCTGGCACTGCTGGACGTGCAGGTTGCCTGCCTGGCCAACCAGGCGATGAACTACCTGACCACGGGCGTGCCGCCCAAGCGCATGGGCAATGCCCATCCCAACATTGTGCCTTATCAGGATTTCCCGACGGCCGATGGCGACATCATTCTCACCGTGGGCAATGACGGTCAGTTCCGCAAGTTCGCCGAAGTGGCCGGGCACCCGGAGTGGGCTGATGATCCGCGCTTCTCCAGTAACAAGGCGCGCGTGGCGCATCGCAAGGAGCTGGTGCCGATGATCCGCCAGGTCACGGTGTTCCGCACCACGGCGGAATGGGTCGCGATACTGGAGCAGGCTGGCGTGCCTTGCGGACCGATCAACGACCTGGCTCAGGTGTTTGCTGATCCGCAGGTGCAGGCGCGCGGACTGCGTGTCGAGATGCCGCATCCTTTGGCGGGCAGCGTGCCCCAGGTGGCCAGCCCGATTCGGCTGTCCGAGTCGCCGGTGGAATACCGCAAGGCCCCGCCGCTGCTCGGCGAACACAGCGAAGCCTTGCTGCAGCAGCTGCTGGGCTGTGCGCCCGAGCAGATCGACGCGCTGCGTCGTGCCGGCGTGATCTGAGGCCGTTACAACCTGAACTCTCGGACCGCTCGGCTATCCTTATCCTGTACCCTTGATTTTTGGAAGGACGAGCGGATCATGCAGATGCAGCGTTATCGATTCACCTGGCAACTGACGGTTGTCCTGTTCATGTCCTGGCTGCTGGCCGGCTGTGGCATCAACAACATTCCGCAGTATGACGAGCAGGTGAAATCGGCCTGGGCTCAGGTCGAGAACCAGTACCAGCGCCGCGCCGACCTCATTCCCAACCTCGTCGAGACGGTCAAGGGCTTCGCCCGTCAGGAACAGGACACCCTCACTGCAGTGACCGAGGCGCGCGCCAAGGCAACCTCGATCCAGATCAGCGCTGATGACCTCGACGATCCGCAGAAGATGCAGCAGTTCCAGCAGGCGCAGAGCCAGCTGACTGGCGCATTGAGCCGGCTGATGGCGGTGTCCGAGCGCTACCCGGATCTGAAATCCAACCAGAACTTCCTTGCGCTGCAATCGCAGCTCGAAGGCACCGAGAACCGTATCGCGGTCGCACGTCGCGATTTCATCGCCGCCGTCCAGCGTTACAACACCGAGATCCGGACCTTTCCCGGTCGCATCTGGCATACCCTGATGTACGGCGACATGCCCATCCGCGAGAACTTCGAGGCCACAACCGAGAACGCTGAAAGGGCGCCGCAAGTGCAATTCCAATGATGCGTACGCTCCCCCTGATCCTCGCGCTGTTGTTCTGGGCGAGTGGCATCGCCGCCCAGGGCGTCGAGCTGCCTGCGCTGACCGGCCGAGTGGTCGACCAGGCCGAACTGCTCGATACGCAGGCCGAGGCGCGGTTGACCAGCATGCTCGCCGCGCATGAGCAGGCCAGCGGCGAGCAGGTAGTGGTCGTTACGGTGCCGGATCTTCAAGGCCGCAGTATCGAAGAGTTTGGTGTCGAGCTGGGGCGTGAGTGGGGTATCGGGCAGAAAGACGAGGACACCGGTGCGCTGTTGATTGTTGCGCGTGATGATCGCCGAGTCCGCATTGAAGTCGGATATGGCCTGGAAGGCCGGCTGACCGATGCGCAGTCGTCGGTGATCATCAATCGCATCATCACACCCGCCTTTCGCGAGGGCGACTTCACCCGTGGGATTACCGAAGGCGCCGTGGCCATTATTCAGGTGCTGGGTGGCGATCCGCTGCGATCCGCTGCGCTGCCGCCGGCCATGCCGATGGGGGCGCAGCAGCCGGGCGGGCTCGGCATTCTTGGCTTCTTTCTGATGCTTGTAGCGATTTTCGTCATCGGTGGCGGCCGTGGTGGTCGCGTAGGCGGACGAGGTGCGGGTCGCGCGGTATTACTCGGTGCCCTGCTGGGTGGCATGGGCCGTGGTGGCGGCGGCTTTGGCGGTGGCGGCGGATTCGGCGGCGGTGGCGGCGGCTTTGGCGGCGGCGGCGCTTCCGGTGGCTGGTAGCCGGCACGTGAACTCGATGGGGCCTGCCATGCAGGCTCGCCCCTTCAGATCAGAACGACAAGAGCCTCATCAATGATGGACATGCAATGACCCTTTTGAGCGAAAGCGAACTGCAGCAGGTGGCCGAGGCCATCGCCCGAGTGGAGCGCACAACGGATGCCGAGCTGGTGACCGTACTGGCCGGCCAGTCCGATGACTATCGCTATATCCCGCTACTCTGGGCGAGCTTGATTGCGCTGGTGCTGCCCGGTGCGCTGCTGTTCTTTACCGGTTGGCTGGCAGGCTGGCTGTTGTTGCTGGTGCAATGGCTGACCTTCCTGGTGCTGGCGGTACTGTTTCGAATCCCCAAAGTGACCAGTCGATTGATTCCTCGCTCGGTACGGCACTGGCGTGCCTGCAACCTGGCGCGGCGGCAGTTCATCGAACTGAACCTGCATCACACCGACGATGGCACCGGGATGCTGATCTTTGTCTCCGAAGCCGAGCGTTATGTGGAAATTCTGGTGGATCGAGGCATTTCCAGCCGCATCGACAACAGCGCCTGGGAGTCGATCGTCGAGACCTTTACCGCCCATGTGCGCAACGGACGGGTGCTGGAGGGTTTTGTCGGCTGCATCGACGCCTGCGGCACGCTGCTCCAGCAGCACGTCCCGGCAACGCACGAGCGCAACGAGCTGCCGAACCACCTGGTGGTGCTGCCCTGAAGCCGGGATGCCGGCACTGCCGACATCCCTTCTGTCTCAAGCCGCGCTGCGCTGACGAGCAAGCAGCTCGCGTTCGCGCTGCAGGCCTCTCGCCAGACTGTGCTGATCGCTGCGGCGTGCGGCGGTGAGCAAGGTCTGGTCGATCAGGTCGCGCTGGGCGTGGCTGCCGCCAAATACATGAGCCTGGCTGCGGGCTGGCCTTAGCAAATCCACGCAACGCGCATATTGCCCATCGACGAACGCCGTCACTGCTTCGACCCCTGGAGCACCGATCATCGCTGTGAAGCGTGCATTGTCGTCGTCCTGCTGACAGGCGCGCCGCTGCGCTTCGCTTAGCCCGTCGAGCAGGTCGGTACGACCGCTGCAGGCAAACGCCATCGCCGCGTGAAAATCATTGAAGGCGTAACGACCGTCATTGGCCATCGCGGCCCAGCGTTCGGCAACGCCCGTCCAGCGATTGGCGACATCCACACCGCGCAATTGCAGGCGCCAGAGCAGGGAACTGGCGTCGATCAATTCCATTGCGAGGCTGCCCTGATGGCCATCGATCGGGCCGTCGTAGAGCGCCAGCACGGTTTCAAAATCCTCGTGCTCAAGATAGTGCAGGGCGAGGTGCCACCAGTTGTGCACCGCGAGCATGCTGTTCTGCTGCCAGGCCGGATTGCCTCGCATCCAGGCGATGCCTTCCTCACGCCGGCCCTGCATCTCGAGCACGTGTGCGACGGCGTGCTGCGCCCAGGCATCATCGGGTTGCAGTGACACCGCTTCGCGGCCAATGCGCTCGCCGTGCAGGTAGTCGCCAGATTCTTCCAGCCCAAAAGCGTACATGCCGAGCACGGCGTGATAGCCCGGCACTGAGGATGACCAGTCCGGCAATACCCGCGCGATGCGGTCGCGCAGCATGCGCGCATCCCCGGTGAAGAAGTCCAGCTGATGGCCTGCCTGCAATGCCAGCAGGTCATGCGGATACTCGAGGCTGAGGTCTTCCAGTGTGCGCCCGGACGCGTGCCAGCGGCCGTCGATCAACAGTTGCAGCGCCTGAATATGGCGCGCTTCCCGGTCGTTTTGCGGCAGAGCCCGGGCTTGGTCCAGCGAGGCTTGGGCAACGGGGATTCCAGCCGCTTCGGTGCCTAGCAAATAGAGCCAGGCATTGAGAACGTGGCCCATCACCAGTTCAGGAGAAGCTTCGAGTGCGGCTTCGGTGCTCGCCAGCGAGGCGGTGCGCAGGCAGCGGAACTGCTCCAGCGCCTGGTCAAGCAACGCCTGCGCTTGGCCGTTGCAGCCGGTCAGTTGGTAGCCATGTGCGTCTTTCATTGTTCTATGCTCCATGAGTCCAGTTCGTTGGCAGGTGCCAACGGAGCCCATAGTCGGGGTATGGGGCCGGTCGGACTAAAGCCATCCTGGAAACAAAACGGCCATTTCCGCCATGACACGCTCAGATCATGCTGAAAGACTGCCTCCCTTGACTGTCGCTCTTCTGGCGACACCGGATAGCACGGCTTCGACGCTGTTCGGTCTCTACGATCTGCTGTCGGGTGCCCGCCGCGACTGGCAGCATCTGATCAATCAGACCAGTGTCGATGCGCCTTTGTTGCCGCGGATCGTCAGCCGCGACGGGCAGCCGTTGCGTGTGTACAACGATGTCCTCGTGCACGCCCACGCCAGTCTGGACAGCATGGTCTCGGCCGATGTGGTGATTGTCAGTGATCTGGCCATCAGCCCCTGGGCGCCGCTGGATGATCGCTATGACCGCGAAGCGCAATGGATGCGCGAGCGTTACGAGGCCGGTGCGACGCTGGCTTCGGCCTGCTCCGGAGCCCTGCTGCTGGCGCGTACCGGCCTGCTGAAAGGCTGCGAAGGTGCCTCGCACTGGGGTTATTACGATTGCCTGCGGCGGGAATACCCTGAGGTTCACTGGCAGCCGGACAAAGCGTTGGTTACCGCTGGCGTCGGCCAGCGGCTGGTGATGTCGGGCAGCGGCAGCAGCTGGCATGCGCTGGGATTGTTCCTCATTGCCCGCTTCGTTGGCGCCACGGAAGCCATGGAGGTCGCGCGGATGAATCTGCTCGACTGGGATGCGACCAGTCCGCTGGCCTACGCCGCGATGATGCGCACCAGTCAACTGGCCGATCCGGTCATTGCCCATTGTCAGGAATGGGCTGCTCAACATTACGAAGCCGACGCGCCGGTGGCGGAGATGGTGCGGATCAGTGGACTGCGGGAGCGGACGTTCCAGCGCCGTTTCGCCCAGGCGACCGGGCTGTCGCCGCTGGACTACGTGCATACGCTGCGACTGGAGGAAGCCAAGCAATTACTTGAAAGCGGAGACCTCCCGGTTGAATCGGTCGCCTGGGAGGTCGGCTATCAGGATGCCGGCTTTTTCGGCCGGCTGTTCCGGCGCAAGGTGGGCATGACGCCGGCGCAG
>Ga0207893_1000304_pt1 | contig 29543 bp, 32 predicted proteins | sample MalvirmetaMSP121_FD_184233 | JGI IMG/M metagenome (GOLD analysis project Ga0207893, IMG submission 184233) | Marine viral communities from the Deep Pacific Ocean - MSP-121 (SPAdes) | ecosystem: Environmental > Aquatic > Marine > Oceanic | place: Pacific Ocean | collected 2001-06-02 | reverse complement strand
GACAACGAAAATTGGCAGATGGTTGATGGGGAGCTGCATCCGAACGAGGCGGTCGAGGACAAGATTGCGCTGTCAGATCGCTTTGGACTTTGGCTGTCGTTCTACCCGTTCAGCCAGGAGCATTACCTGAACGTGGTGCGGCATTGGATCGGTTCGCTGGCTACGCAGGCGGGGCTGAGCTGGCGTTGGGATGATGAGCTCGAGAAGGAGGCTGTGCGATGGGCCACGGCGCGTGGCAATCGCAATGGTCGCTGCGCTTACCAGTTCGCTCGGCAATGGGTGGGTGTTCGCTTGCTCTGAGAATTGGCAAGCCTTGTCGCATTCGTTGTGAAGGCGGCCCGATCTGATGAACTCAGCCTAGACGACCGGCCTGGAGATGCGCCTCCATAGCTATCGCACAACGGATGTATCAGATGGCCACGAGGCAAGGCTTGTTGATTCTTGCCCTGGAGTGGGCGGCTTTGCTGAAGGGCCGCCCAGTAGTAGCCACTTTATAGTGGCAACCAGGCGGCGCAGGTCAGCCTCAGTTTGCGGGTGTTGGCGTTTTCCCCATCTCGATGAGCTTTGCTGCCATGCGTTGCTCGCCGGGCAACACGTTCTCAACAGACGCGCGCGCCTTCATTCGTGAGTAGTGCGCGGCAAGCGCTGGCCAACGACCCGCGTCTACTACTTCGCCGCCGTGTTCCATGTTGATCAGCTGGCATGCAACGGCGATGTCCGCCATCGAGAGTTGCCCGCCAGTGAAAAAGACGTTCTCCCCCAGCTGCCGTTCGAGGTAGTCGAAGTGCGGTGGCAGCTTCTCGTTCAAGGCGGCCTGCACGGTTTCCTCGTTACAGGGCTTGCCCGAACTGGGCTTCAGCACGCGGTTGCGGAAAACCCCGAACGTCGTCAGCGGTGCGAGTTCGTAATCGGCGTATTTTTCCAGCCAGCGTATTTGTGCCCGGCCGGCCGGGTTGTCGCCGTACAGCCGCACGGTTTGTTCGTAGGCCTCATCGAGGTACTGACAGATCACGCTGGAGTCAGCAAGACAGAGCTCTCCATCCTTCATGGCAGGAATGCGGCCGAGTGGGTTGAGCTGCAGATACCATTCCGGTGGGGTGAACGGCATGACGAATTCGAGCCCATAATCCAATCCTTTTTCCTGTAAGCAAAGGCGTACTTTGCGAACGAAGGGCGATAGGGGGGCACCGAATACGGTTATGGGCATAGCGAGTTCTCCACGGCAAGGCAGGGAGGCAACCGCCAGACGTGAGAGGATCAAGTGCATGGCGCGATGGCGCCGTCTCTTTTTGTCCGGTCAGTGCCTAGTAGATGTTGTTTTTCTTCCAGTCGTCTTCGCTTTCAAGGCTCTTCAAACCTTCGGCCAGCTCGCTTGGTTCGTCAAGCTTCGGCTGTTGTTGCGTCTGCTCGAGCTTATTGGCGTGGCTGTAGCTTGCTTCGAGCTTGCTCAGTTGGGCTTGATACTCGGTCGGGTTGGGCTGCTTGCGGATGTGCTGGATGCCGCGCTCGAATGCCAGGCGTGCCTTGTGCGCGCTGCCCTGTTGAAGCGCCTGCTGGCCAACATTGCTGAAGTATTCGACATGCAAGATCACCATCATCCGCTGGATCTGTTGAATCCAGCGCTTGGCGGCAGCCGTTTCCAGCTGGTTCTGCTTGGCAGCCCAAACGATCTGGGTATGCAGGTCTTCCATCAGCAAGCGAATCTCCTTCGCTTGGGCTTCGGTGGTGATCCTGACTGGCGCGTTTTCCACAGGTATATCTTCACCCTTGGCAACAGCGCTACGCAGAGAGGCTACCCGAGGTTCGAGCGTGGCGTTCTTCTTGTCTAGGGGAAGAAGTTGTTCGGCCAGACCCAGCTCCAGGCGTGTCAGCAACAGCTTGAGCTCCGGCGTCATCATCTGGCCTGGGATGCTCGCGGAGAGATTGGCACAGCGGCGCATACGGTCGCTGAGCTCGGCGCGTATGCGCGCCTTTTCCAGACTGTTCTTTTCAACGATCTGATTGATGACGCCGATTGCAATCAGGATGAACAGGCCGGCGATGACCAATCCAGTAATCAGAACTGGGGACACGAAACGCACCTCTCTGACCGAGCGATTTTTTCCGAGTGTAGAGCGTTGGATGGCAAGCTGATAGCTCAACGCTGGCTAGACGTTAGGTTCATAAAATATTTGCAGATGGTGCTTGACGACCTTGTTAGACGTCCATAGAATGCGCGCCACTTGCAGCGTGAAGCTCTAAAGCGAAACGTTGGAAGCCGGATAAAAGCAGTAGCTTCCGGGCAGCGTCCCCTTCGTCTAGTGGCCTAGGACACCGCCCTTTCACGGCGGTAACAGGGGTTCGAGTCCCCTAGGGGACGCCATTTTTGTTGTAGATACGCGGGAATAGCTCAGTTGGTAGAGCACGACCTTGCCAAGGTCGGGGTCGCGAGTTCGAGTCTCGTTTCCCGCTCCAAATTTGCTTCGAGTCTTCTTAGAAGATATCGAAGCGCGAAAAAGCGACCTTAGGGTCGCTTTTTTCGTTTCTGCCAATCAATCAGCCGATTGTCCATAGCCTCTGAAGAAATCTGGATTGTCAGGGGTTCGCCTACTGACGCCTCCTGGCGCTCGAGACAATGCGCCATACACAGGCCCGGCCTGTGAGCACCTTACTGTCAGGTGTACTTGGTAAAAATGCTGCGCACGCGCGCCAGCGTCTCGCCAGTGTCCTGAGTCTGATCGTGCATGGCCTCTTCGATCAGGCAAGTCAGCATCAGCCGATAGGCTTTATCCAGTGCGCTGCGAGCGGCAGAAAACTGCTGTGCTATCGCTTCGCAATCCTCGCCACGCTTGATCATTGCCTGGATGCCTCGTACCTGTCCCTCCACCCTTGCGAGCCGTTTCAACATGGCCTGCTGTTGTTCCTGTAGCTGTAGGGCTTCGGCGGGGGTTATCTGGTCATTCATGCTGATACCTGGCGTCACGGAAAGGGCGTCTGCTGACAAGCTCGGTCACCAGCATTTGTCAGGCTGGCATACCCATCGCTGCATGCTAGCGATGCCACTGCATACGGCCAACTTCTTTCGATCCATCAACTCTTACAATATATTGATAAATATATTGTAATGAGATTAACTATAGCCATCGGCGCCGGCGGATCTCGCCTGCCCTTAGAGCTGTTGCCGGCATTCTTCGGCGTTAGAGCGAACAGCCCCGTCGAAGAGCCGGTTTCGGCGGGGTGGTCGAGATTACGTCTCACTGTCACTTGTTTCGGAACTAGCTATGACGATCGATTGGGGCAACTTCACTCCTTGGACCTCTCTGGCGGGCGGCGTGCTGATTGGTGCCGCGGCTGGGCTGTTCGCACTCCTCAATGGCCGTATCGCTGGCATTAGCGGTTTGCTTGCCAGCTTGCTGGAGCGCGATGCCGAAGGGCGAGGGGAGAAGTTGGTGTTCATTCTTGGCGTATTGCTGGCGCCATTGTTGTGGGTCTCGTTTACCGATTTGCCGGCCCTGGAATTTCAGTCGGGTTGGCTTGGACTACTGGCGGCCGGATTGTTGGTTGGTGTCGGCACGCGCTACGGCGCCGGTTGCACAAGTGGCCACGGAGTGTGCGGCATTTCCCGGCTTTCACCTCGCTCGATCGTGGCGACGCTGACATTCATGGCTGCCGGTTTCGCCACAGTCTTTGTCCTTCGTCATCTCCTTGGGGCCTGAATATGCGCAAGCTGAGTTCGTTTGCCGCCGGCCTGTTGTTCGGACTGGGGTTGTTGCTTTCGGGTATGGCCAACCCTGCCAAGGTCATCGGGTTCCTCGATCTGTTCGGTGCCTGGGATCCATCGCTGGCGTTGGTCATGGCTGGTGCGATCGGTACCGCGCTGGTGCCTTTCAGTTTGGCCAAGGCGCGCCGGCGCTCATTGCTCAATGCCCCGATGCAATTGCCCAGCAAACGCGAGGTCGACCGGCGCCTGATTGGCGGCAGTCTGCTATTCGGTATTGGCTGGGGCATTGCCGGTATTTGTCCGGGCCCGGCGATAGCCGTGTTGCTCAGTGGACACTGGCAGGTGCTCTTGTTTGTCCTTGCCATGCTTGGCGGGATGCTGCTGTTCTCCGCGCTGGAACGCCGGCGCGTTTGCTGACCGGGAGGTCATTATGAAAACCAACGTTGGAACCATCGACCGCACACTGCGGATCGTCATCGGCCTCACACTCATCGGCCTGTCACTGGCCGGGGTAATTGGCGTGTGGGGATGGATCGGGCTGGTACCGCTCGCCACCGGCCTTTTCCGCTTCTGCCCGGCTTATACGCTGCTCGGCATCAAGACGTGCAAGGCATGCAGTCCCAAGCCCTGATCTGGGAAACAGAGGCGGGACCACCCGGCAGAAGACCGACGGCGACGTCGGTTTTCCGCATTATGGATATGCTGATCTTGCGTGGTTACTCAAAGCTCGGCAGGCTCGGTTTTGCTACCGGCTTGCCGGCTTCGGTCCAGGCATCGAAACCGCCGGCGATCGATTTAACGTGCAGATAGCCCATGTCCTGTAGCGATGCAGCTGACAGCGCTGCGCGGCCACTGGTTTTGCAGTAGAGCACGATGTTCATATCCCGTGCGCCTAGCTCGGGCGTACCGCTTAGCTTGAACTCCAACAGGCCGCGCGGAATGTTCGTGGCACCCTGTATATGGCCTTCGTGAAACTCATCGGCTTCGCGTACATCGATCACGACATCCGCGGCCTGTATTGCCGCTTCGGCATCGCCAAGTGGTATTTCCTGGATGCGGGTTCGGGCCTGTTCGACGAGGTCATGTGCGTTTTTCATTTGCAGTCTCCCATGCTGGTTCCGTTGCAACGCTGGCGTTCAAGTGCGTGTCGAGTGGTCTGCGAATCCAGGGCGAGCAGCGCTTCGTACTGGCTGATGAACACTTGTCCGCCAAAATGTTCGAGGAAATCGGTGCGGCGTAGCCGGTCCATCACCGGCCCCTTCACTTCGGAGAGGTGAAGCTGAACGCCCGCCGTGTGAAGACGAGCGGAGATGGCTTCGAGACTTTCCAGTGCGCTGGCATCTATCAGATTGACTCCAGGGCACATCAGCACCAGATGCTCGGCGTGCGGGTATTGGCCCAACAGTTCGGCAATGCGGTCCTCGAGAAAGCGTGCATTGGGAAAATAGAGGCTTTCATCGACGCGCACCGAAAGCACCCTGCGGCTCTGTACCACGGCGAAACGCTCGATATTGCGAAAGTGCTCGCTGCCAGGTAGCTGTCCTACCACCGCAATATGCGGTTGGCTGGTTCTCCAGAGAAACAGCAGCAGCGATAACCCCACCCCCATGATGATGCCGGTTTCGACGCCAATCAGCAGCACACCGAGCATGGTGGCAGCCATGGCGGCGGCGTCCTGGCGCGAATAACGCCAGGTGCGCGTGAGCGCGGTAAGGTCGACCAGGCTGAGTACCGCGACGATGATGGTCGCGGCCAACACAGCGTGTGGCAGGTTGTGAAACAGCGGTGTAAAGAACAATACCGTCAGGCCTATGCCGGCAGCTGTGAGTGCGCCAGCCAGCGGCGTCTGGGCGCCAGCATCGAAGTTGACCACCGAGCGGGCGAAACCGCCGGTGACCGGGAAACCTCCACTCAGGGCAGCGGCGATATTGGCGCCGCCCAGGGCGACCAGCTCCTGATTGGGTTCGATGCGTTCACGACGTTTGGCCGCCAAGGTCTGCGCTACCGAAACTGACTCGACGAAGCCCACCAGGCTGATCAGAACTGCCGCAGGCAGGAGTTGAATGATCAGCGCGAGGTCTAGTGGGGGCAGACTCAAAGAAGGAAGGCCCTTGGGCACTTCGCCAACCACTCGCACGCCTGCAGCGGCGAGCTGAAAGCCGCTGACCGCCGCTATTGCCAGGAGCAGGGCCACGACCGGGCCGACTTTAGTGAGCGTGCCGGCTGTGCGGGGCGCCATGCCCAGCCCTTGCAGCCAGCGGCCAAGGCGGCTGCGCACCAGAAACAGGAAAACCAGGCTGGTGGTTCCGATGGCGAGTGTGGGCAGGTGCGTTTCTGGCAAGCCTTGGATCAACCCCCGCAGCAGCTGAGCAGCGTTGTCACCGGTGACTGAGATACCAAGGATGTGCTTCAGTTGACCGATTGCGATAAGAATGCCCGAGGCGCTGATGAACCCTGAAATCACCGGATGACTGAGGAAATTGGCCAGGAAACCCAGCCGCAGAACCGCCATGGCCAGCAGGATCGCGCCGGACATCATTGCCAGCAGCAGTGCAGCGCCTGCATACGCGGCGCTGCCGGAAGCGAACAAAGGGCCGAGGGCGGCAGCCGTCATCAGCGATACCACAGCGACGGGGCCGACCGCCAAAGTGCGGCTGGTGCCGAAAAGCGTGTAAGCGAGCAACGGTAGGATACTGGCGTAAAGGCCCGCTACCGGTGGCAGGCCGGCAAGCATCGCGTAGGCCAGGCTCTGCGGGATCAGCATTAGCGTTACGATCACAGCGGCCAGACTGTCCTTGGCCGCAGCAGCCTTGTTGTACTGTTTCCCCCATTCCAGGCACGGTAGGTGGCGGGCGAGCCGCTGCATCATCCCTTCTTCTCCTGAGTAAAATCACAGGCGTTGAGCGCCTCGGCCGGCCGCGGCTCGAAGTCCAGATGTTTCGGTTCGGCCAGCCATTCATGGCCCTTGAGCATCATGTCGAAGTAGATCGAGGGCATCCACCGGGTTTTCAGCTTCCAGGCCAGGCGCCGAGGCACTCTGGGGTCGAGCGGGAAAGTCGGCAACAGTTTGCCGCCGTATCCAAACTCAGCGAGGATCACTTTGCCGAATTCGACAGTTAAGGGGCAGGAACCATAGCCGTCATAGATGGCCTGCGGTCCCTTACCGCTGAGCACGCTTAATACGTTCTCCGCTACCACCGGTGCTTGCTTGCGCACCGCTGCAGCAGTCTTCGCGTTTGGTGCAGAGCAAACATCACCGAGACTGAAAATATTGCCGAAGCGGGGGTGGCGGAGAGTTTCATGCTCGGCTTCGAACCAGCCGTCAGCGTTACTCAGTGCGCTCTGGCGAATGAAATCCGGTGCATGCTGGGGCGGTACGACGTGCAGCAGGTCGAATTCACGTTCGACCGTGCTGCTCTGGCCGGTTCCGTCGGACACTTTGAACCAGGCTTTTTGCGCCGGACCATCGACTGCGATCAGGTTGTTATTGAAGTTGAGCGTAGCGCCGTAACGTTCAACGTAGCGCATCAGGCCGGGAACGAACTCGGCGACGCCGAACAGCACCGCTCCAGCTGAGCAGAAGTCCACTTGTATGTCCTTCAGTGCGCCTTTCTTGAGCCAGTGGTCGCAGGAAAGGTACATGGCCTTCTGCGGCGCGCCGGCACACTTAATGGGCATGGGTGGTTGGGTGAACAGGGCTTTGCCGTGGCGCAGGTGCTGTACCAGCTGCCATGTATAAGGTGCCAGCTCGAAGGCGTAATTGGATGTCACGCCATATTTCCCGAGGCTGTCGCGCACGCCTTCGATGGCGTCCCAATCGAGGCTCAGGCCCGGACAGACCACCAGCGAGCGGTAACCGATGCGGCTGCCGTCTTCAAGCACCACCTGTTGATGCTCCGGATCGAAGGCCTCCACAGCTGCGCGAATCCACTGCGCCTTTGTCGGGATACAACGGCTCATGGGCCGCTCGGTGTTAGCGCGATCAAACACCCCGGCACCGACCAGCGTCCAGCCTGGCTGATAGTAATGCTGTTCGCGTGGCTCGATGATTGCGATGCGCAGATCCGGGTCGCGCTTTAGCAAACTGGCCGTCACGGCGCAGCCAGCCGCGCCGCCGCCGACAACCAGCACGTCATAACGTGGCGTGGCGGCGAACGTGGGTGCAGGGCTCAGCGGACCCTCCGCTGAAGATTGCCAGTACTGGTCCAGGCGCGGTCGCAGGGCGGTCAAATCGTAATCGGCCTGTCGAGCCGTTTGGATGAGCTCGTGTGGGTCCAGATGATGAGCCTCGGCCAACGCCCAGAGCGATGCTGAACGGGTGCCGGTCCGGCAGAACGCCAGCACGGGACCTTTGATCTGCTCCAGAAGCGCGCGAAAGGCGGCGACATCGCTCTCGCTGATCTGCCCCGACACTACCGGAAGGTGATGGTATTCGAGCCCCGATTCCTCAGCCGCGACGCGTATAGCCTCACTGGAAGGCTGGCCTTCGCCCTCGTTGTCCGGGCGGTTGTTGATGACGCAGCGAAAGCCGCTTCCCGCCAGCAGGGCCATATCGGCCGGATCCAGCTGGCCGGCCACCGAGATGAAGGGTGTCAGGCGTTTTAGGGTTTGCATATGACGTCCTCCACACAGGCAGTTACAGCGCGTCCAAAGGAATCTTCAAATAGCGGGTGCCGTTGCTTTCAGGCGCTGGCAGCTCACCGCCACGCATGTTGATCTGCACTGACGGCAGGATCAGCGTGGGCATCGCCAGGGTGGCGTCGCGCGCGGTGCGCATGGCGACGAAGTCGTCCTCGCTGATGCCACTGTGCACGTGGATGTTGCGCTCTCGTTCGGCTGCAATGCTCGTCTCATAGCGAAACTCCTCGCGGCCCGGTGCCTTGTAGTCGTGGCACATGAACACGCGGGTCTCGGCTGGTAGCGTGAACAGTTTCTGGATTGACTGGTACAGCGTCCGTGCATTTCCGCCGGGGAAGTCGCAGCGTGCGGTGCCATAGTCGGGCATGAACAGGGTATCGCCGACGAACGCGGCGTCGCCGATCACATAGGTCATGCAGGCCGGCGTATGGCCTGGCGTATGAATCGCCCGCGCCTGGATGTGGCCGACCTGAAAGACATCACCGTCGTGAAACAGACGATCGAACTGACGGCCATCAGTGGCGAATTCGCTGCCCGCATTGAACAGGCTGCCAAAGGTGTTCTGTACGACGGTGATCTGGTCGCCGATCGCCAGCGTCCCGCCCAGCCGCTGTTTCAGGTACGGCGCGGCGCTCAGGTGGTCGGCGTGCACATGGGTTTCGAGCAGCCATTGCACCTTGAGGTCGTGCTCGCGGACATAGTCGACCAGGCGCTCAGCCCCAGCATGTGACGTACGGCCCGACGCCGGATCATAATCCAGCACCGAGTCGATCAACGCGCACTGACGCGTTTCCGGGTCGCTGACAACATAACTGTAAGTAAAGGTCGCGGGATCGAAGAACGCTTCAACGCGGGCATTCATGGCTTACTCCTTTGCTTGGCTAGATACGGGTGGGGGTATGCCTGCAAGGATCTTAGCGCTAGATACGGTTATATACTTAGACTTAATAGTTATTAACGGGCGCGAACCAAGTCTGCTGGTGTTTCAAGGCGAAGCTGGGGTGGCAGGGGAGAGCGTCGGGCGGTTTGCCGGTGAAGGGTCAGCGTGTCTTGGTGACGGATTGGTCACTGACAATACGGCCGTCAACCAGTTGTATGGTGCGTGCGCAGTCGGCAGCCAGCCGCGGATCATGGGTCACCACCAGTACCGCGCAGCCGAACTGCGCATTGATACGGTGGAACAGCTCGAAGACACTTTGCGCGGTGCGAGTGTCGAGATTGCCGGTTGGCTCGTCGGCCAGCAGCAGTGGAGGGCGGGTGACCAGTGCGCGGGCAATGGCGACCCGTTGTTGCTGACCGCCGGATATTTGCGTGGGTTTCTTGTCGGCAAACGCGCCCAGCCCGACTTCGTTTAACAAACTGCGAGCCAGCTCGATATCCTCACTCGACGGCTTGCCGTGGCGGATCATCAATGGCATCAGCACATTCTCCAGTACGCTGAACGCCGAAATCAGATGGTGAAACTGAAACACGAAACCGATGGCCTGGTTGCGCAGCCGGGTGCGGGTTTCATCATCGCTGTTGCGGGTGGGCTGGCCGAGCAGGTACAGCTCGCCTGAACTGGGCGGATCGAGCAGACCGATCAGGTTGAGCAGGGTGCTTTTGCCGGAACCGGATGGCCCGATGAGCGCCGTCAGTTCACCGCGGCACAGCTGCAAGTCGATGCCATGCAGCACTTCCGTTTCCAGCGGGGTGCCGAGGTTGAACGCTTTACGTACCTGCTCGAGACGCAGAACCTCTTCGACGTTGGGGCTGGCAGCAGACTCAGACATAGCGGATCGCCACGGCAGGATCGTAGCGCGCTGCGCGGCGTGCCGGCATGGCAGCGGCCAACACGCCGGTGACCGTTGCGACCAGCATCGCCAGTGGTACCAGCGTCGGGTCGACCGGTATGAAGAACAGCCGTGGCCCGGCCAGATTGAAGACCTGCACCAAGCCCCAGCCGACAGCGCCGCCGCAGGCCGAGCCAAGCAAACCGAGCAGCCCACCTTGCAGCAGGAACACTCGGAGTATCTGTCCGCGCGGGCTGCCCATGGCCCGCAGGATGCCGATCTCGCGGGTGCGTTGGACGACGCTTACCGCCAGCACGCTGGCGATGCCGAAGGCCACCGAGACCCCGACAAACACACGGATCATCTCAGTGGTCATGCTTTGCGAACTGAGGGCGTTGAGCAGTTGACCGTTGGTTTCCATCCAGCTTTCGGCGCGCAGCCCGGTCAGGCGGGCCAGCCGTTCGGCGATGCGATCGGCTTCGAATATTTCGCCGACCGTGGTATCGATCACGGTGACGCCTCCGGCCAGGTCGAGCAGGGTCTGAGCCTGCTTCAGGTCGAGGTAGACATAGCGCGCATCCAGCTCGCGCACCCCTAGCTCGAAGACTCCGGCGATGTCGACCACTGCCTCGCGGCCTTCGCCGGCGTCCAGCCTTAGCTTGTCGCCGATGCCAAGGCCTAGGTCGCGGGCGAGTTCCTTGCCGATCACTGCATGACCGGCGCCGACGGTGAATTGGCCGGCTATCAGATCCTTGGCCAGTGGAATGATCTGTTGATAGCGCACCGGATCGATGCCGAGCAGCGCGACGGATGCACGCGCCACACCGCGCCGGGCGATAGCCGGACCGCTGATGACCGGTGAAACGGCAAGTACCTGCCGATCTTCATCAAGTACGTCGCGGATGTCCTGCCAGTTGATGATCGAGCGCAGGCGCTGCGCTCGTGGACTCTCCAGCACCAGCGACCAGCTGCCATCATCGGCGGGCAGAACACGGTTGAGCTCATCGGGCGGAAGGATACGAATATGCGCCTGTGTGCCCAAGGTCCGTTCGATGACGTTGGCCTGTAGGCCAGTGATCAGCGCCGTGATGAACACGATGACCGCGGAACCGACAGCGATGCCAAAGATGATCAACAGGGATTGCATGCGGTTGTCCAGCAGGAAGCGCAGGGCAATCAGCCATTCCGTCCAAAGAGAGTCGGCCAGGCGCACCGCGGTCAATCCCGGATGCCGTGGGGCATCGGCTGTTCGCTAACCCGCACGCGCTGACCGGCATCGGCTTCGGCAGCCAGCACCAGGTCGCCAGCGGTCAGGCCCTCTATCACTTCGCTCAGTGCGGTGCCTAGCAGACCCAGGCGAACCTCGACGCGCTCGACGATGCCCTCATTTATCCGTAGCACCTGAGCGCGAGTGCCGTTGCGGGCGAGCAGGGCATCGTTAGGTAGCACCAGCGCCTGTTCACGGCGGCCGGTCTCGATGTTCACCGATACCGTCATGCCCTGACGCAAGAAATCGGCTGGCTCCAGCAGGTCGAGGTGGACATCGATGGTGCCGCGCGCGGTATCGACACTCGGCGCGATGAAGCTGACCCGAGCTTGCAGCACCCGCTCGGGATAGGCGTCGGCGATCACTTTGGCGGCCTGGCCGAGCTCGACCGGTGCCAGGTTCTTCTCGTCCAGTGGGAGGAGTATTTCGCTGCTGCCGGAGCGCGCGATAGTCAGCAGTGTGCGGCCCGGCTGCACCAGATCGCCGGGTTCGACGTCGCGTGTCTGGACGATGCCATCCACCTGCGCGTGAATACGGGTTTTGGCCAGTGCCGCGCGTGCCGCTTCCAGGCGCTGTTGCTGCACCCGCTCTTCACTGCCGCCCTCGGCCAACGCTGCAGCGGCGAAGCGTGCGCGATCATGCACAGCGCGTGCCGTCAGTTCCGCGCGGCGCGCCTGTTCGAGCGGCTCGGAAGCCAGCAACTTGCGGTCGAACAGTGCTTTCCGGCGCTTCAGCTCGCGGCTTGCCTGCTCGAGATTGTGCTGGGCCTCGCGCGCCGTCGCCTCTGCCTGTGGGCGAGCGGAATCGATCAGTTGCTGCAGGGCCGCTTCGGCTTCGCGCAAGCGGGCGCGCTGTTCGTCATCGCGCAACTCCAGCAGCAGATCACCGGCTTTTACCGCGTCGCCTTCACGCACATGCCGCGCGGCAATCACGCCGGTGATCTCGCTGCCGACCTGGGCCAGCGACTGGGTGTCCACTTCGCCACTGGCGACCACGCGTTGCACCAATGGTCGTGTTTCCAGCCGGTAACCTGGCAACTCCGGCCCTTGCAGCTGACGCCAGCCCAGCCAGCCTGCAATCAACAGCAGCACAATGAGGAACAGGAACGCGCGGCGGATTGATTTGGCGGCAGGCAAAACGGACCACTCCCTGTGCGACACATGACGACCATCGGACGCACAAGCTTACGGATAATCACCCGCTATTGGTACAGCGCGGGTATCCCTCGGCGGAGATACCTAACCGCGTTGAATCATCGGCAGGCTCTTGGGCTCAAAGAGTGAGCCCCTTCGTGGTACGGGACTATCGCAGCGATAGCCTCGCCCTTAGAAGGGGCTGCGTACAATCAACGTTCCAGCTTTCAGGATTTGCTGATCATGGCGTCAACCGCTCAAAGCCCCGCTGCCACTTTGCGCGCCGTCTGGCTCGCTCAGGCCCAGGCCAGTCCGTGGATTACCTTCAGTCTTGCCGCTGCGACAGTGGTTGTCCTGCTACTGCTCGTGGCCGGTGGCGTCAATGCGTTCAATAACGAGTCCAGTAATGTTCGCTACGCCATGTTGGGGGGAAGCGCCGGTTTCGTAGCCACTGCTGTTGGTGCGTTTCTGGCCATCGGCTTGCGCGATATCTCCACTCGCACGCAGGACAGCATGCTGGGTTTCGCAGCGGGGATGATGCTGGCAGCTAGCGCATTCTCATTGATCCTGCCGGGACTGGAAGCCGGCCGTGAGCTGTTTGGCAACGGGCCCGCTGCGGCATTGACCGTAGTAGTCGGGCTCGGCCTCGGTGTTTTGCTGATGCTCGGGTTGGACCACTTCACGCCGCATGAGCACCAAAGCACCGGACCCCGTGGCCCCGAATTCGCGCGGCTCAATCGCGTGTGGCTGTTTGTCCTGGCTATCGCGCTGCACAACATTCCCGAAGGGATGGCCATCGGCGTGAGTTTCGCCACCGGCGACTTGAGTGTCGGGTTGCCGCTGACCACCGCGATATCGATACAGGACATCCCTGAAGGGCTGGCGGTCGCGCTCGCACTGCGCACCACCGGTTTGTCTGCGCGGACGTCCGTGCTGATTGCGGCAGCTTCCGGGCTGATGGAACCCATCGGGGCGCTGGTCGGCATAGGCATGTCCAGCGGCTTTGCCATTGCTTACCCGGTCAGCCTCGGGTTGGCGGCAGGTGCCATGATCTTCGTGGTGTCGCATGAAGTCATTCCAGAAACGCATCGCAACGGCCATCAGACGCCGGCCACGCTCGGGCTGATGCTGGGCTTCGCTGTAATGATGTTTCTAGACACGGCGCTGGGTTGAACGCATCTGTGTGGCGCTGAGCGGCCCCGCGTTCCGCAGTCATGCAGCACTGCGCGAAGGGGGCCGTGACTCTGCTTAGAGGTTTTCCAGCAGCCGGCGGGCGGCTTCCTGGCCGCTGAGCCAGGCGCCTTCGACTCGGCCGGACAGGCACCAGTCTCCACATGCGTACAGGCCCAGTCTGGCATCGGCCAGTGCCGTCCATTCATGGGCCTGGGCCGGTCGGGCATACAACCAGCGATGTGCCAACGTGAACTCCGGCGCCGGCACTACACAATCGATCAGCTCGGCGAACGCGCCATGCAGGCGCTCGATCACCGCTTCCTTTGATAGATCGAGATGCTGGCGGCTCCAGTTGCTGGTGCCGTGCAGCACCCAGGTATCTAGCCCGCCGTCTCGCCCCGGTTTGCTGCGATTGCGAGCCACCCAGTCAAGGGCATCGTCCTGAACGAAACAGCCTTCCACCTGGGTGCTCAGCGGTGTTGCAAAGCCCAGCGCAACTGCCCATGTCGGTTCCATCGCGACGCTTGCTGCAACGGCGGCAAGCTTGGGGGCACTGGGTAGCAACGCTGCGGCCTGAGGCGCCGGAACCGCAACCACTACCTGGCTGAAGGGACCATGGCTGGCGCCTGAGGCGTCTACCAATGTCCAGAACTGCTCGCCGCGAAACACCTCGGTGATGCGGCAACTGAAAGTGACCGGAATGTCGCCCAGCAGGCCGCGGGTGATCGCGCTCATGGTCGGCGTGCCAACCCAGCGCACTTGCTCGTCGGCAGAGGGGGTCAGCTGTCCGTCGCGAGCTTGATATAGGTTCGGCGCCCACTGATCGACCCAGCCCTCGGCGTGCCACTGGCGGAGAGCGTCGGTGAAGCGGCGGTCCCGCGCGGTAAAGTACTGCGCGCCCAGATCGAGCGAACCCGCATCGCTGCGTTTACTGGCCATCCGACCACCACTGCCGCGGCTTTTGTCGAACAGGTGTACGGGCTGCCCGGCATCGTGAAGTGTACGGGCCGCGGACAGGCCCGCGATTCCGGTACCGATGATGGCGATTGGAGCCTTGCTCATGATTACCTCGTGTGCTGATGCCATCTGCCGCACAAACCATTGGTTGCGGCATGATTTCATGACAAACGTTCGTTAGCGCTTAGCCTCCCCATCCTCGGACAGACGCTCGTCTTTGGCTAGAGGGTTTTGACGCAATGGACTAAACGGTCTCGCCGTTTTCGGGGTTGCTGACCGGCGGTCATACTGGTCGGTGGAGTAGGCTATGCGGCCAGTGAAACTGGCGTTCGCAGGCAGTGGTTGTAAGTTGCCGATAAGCCGGTACAATGGCGCCGCTCGCCGCCAGGCGGGTTTGTCATGGTGGGCCCTGCCGGTCCCCCCGCAACGATCAGCCGTGAACCCGGTCAGGCCTGGAAGGGAGCAGCCGCAGCGGTGACATTGTGTGCCGGGGTGTGGCTGGTAGGGTTCACCTCCATGACGATCTATATTCCCTCCCTCGATTGCCAAGCATCGGCTCCCTGCGAGTCCGAGCGAGTGCTCACGCCCATTTATCGAGATGAGGCGACATCTTCAGACTGCAGTGCTCGAAAGTACTCAAGCTCGCCTACAGCTAGCCAGTCGAGCGCGCTTGGCATTGCTGACCATGCGTCCGGCTGGAAATGTGGTTGGAGCGCCGTAGTCGGGATTCTTCTGCTGACATCCTGCAGGTCAACTGGCCTGGAACGGCACATTCGAGGGGTTTCGTTTGTCAGTTAAAACAAGCTGGGACATCTTTTGCGTTGTCGTCGACAACTACGGTGACATTGGTGTGACCTGGCGGCTGGCGCGGCAGTTGGTGGCCGAGTACGGCCAATGCGTGCGGTTGTGGGTCGATGATCTCGATACCTTCGCTCGGCTTTGCCCGGGCTCCAGCACCACCTCCGCTCAGCAATGGCATGAAGGTGTCGAGGTGCGTCATTGGGCACCTGAGTGGCCCGGCGCAGAGCCGGCGGAAGTGGTGATCGAAGCTTTTGCCTGCCAGCTTCCCGACGCCTATATAAAGGCCATGGCTTGCAGTGGGCGCCGCATCCTCTGGCTCAACCTGGAATACCTCAGTGCAGAAGACTGGGTGGTGGGCTGCCATGCGCTGCCTTCTATGCAGCCCGATGGCTTGCAGAAGTATTTTTTCTTTCCGGGATTCGAGCAGGGCACTGGTGGTCTGATTCGTGAGGGAGATCTGCTGGCCCGTCGGGAGGCGTTTCAAGCCAACCTGGTGCTACGTGAAGCCTTCCTCCAGAGCTTCGATTTGACCGCGCCGGCCGGCGCGCGCTTGCTCTCGCTGTTCGCCTATGAAAATCGCGCCGTTGCCGGATGGCTCGATGCGCTGGCTGTTGATGAACGTCCATCACAGTTACTGGTGCCGGAGGGGCGAGTCTTGGGCGACGTGGCGGCCTGGCTGGGGCTCGAACAGCTCAGGGCCGGTGATCGTCACGCCCGTGGTGCGCTGCAGATTGCAGTGCTGCCGTTCATGACCCAGAACCAGTACGACATGCTGCTGTGGTGCTGCGATTTCAATGCCGTGCGCGGCGAGGAATCCTTCATTCGGGCGCAATGGGCAGGACGGCCACTGGTCTGGCACATCTACCCTCAAGATGAAGATGCGCACTGGGACAAACTCAACGCATATCTGGATCTGTATGTCCGCGACCTCTCACCACCGGCTGCGGTAGCGCTACGTGAGTTCTGGCGGGCCTGGAACGAGGGCATAGGCAGCGGCATCGCCTGGACCGCGATGCTCGAGCACGAGGCGGAGCTGCAGGCGCATGCGGACCGTTGGACACACAAACAGGTCGCCAACGGAGATCTGGCCGGGAAACTGATGCTGTTTTACGCGGACTGGTTAGGGCCTGCTCCGGCGCGACACCCGGCTGCTCCGGCTTGACCATTCGGTAAGCCTGCCAATATGGGACAGCAAAGGGGGCGATGCGTCGCAGTAACGCGGCTTGCGACGAAACAGGAACAGACCCTATGATACGCGGCCTGATTTTATGTCTCTAATTCCATTCGGATATTCGTATGAAAACCGCACAAGAGTTCCGTGCCGGCCAAGTGGCCGTTATCAACGGCGCGCCCTGGATCATCCAGAAAGCCGAGTTCAACAAGTCCGGTCGTAACAGTGCCGTGGTCAAGATGAAGCTGAAGAACCTGCTCAATGGTTCGGCGACCGAGACCGTTTACAAGGCTGATGACAAGCTGGAACCGGTCATTCTCGAGCGCAAGGAAGTGACCTATTCCTACTTCGCTGACCCGCTCTACGTATTCATGGACGAAGAGTTCAACCAGTACGAAATCGAAAAAGACGACCTTGAAGGCGTGATGACCTTCATCGAAGACGGCATGACTGACGTCTGCGAAGCCACTTTCTACAACGACAAGGTGATTTCGGTCGATCTGCCGAACACTATCGTTCGTGAAATCGTCTACACCGAGCCGTCCGTTCGAGGCGACACTTCCGGCAAGGTAATGAAGACTGCGCGCCTGAAGAATGGCGCTGAGCTGCAGGTTTCAGCTTTTTGCGAAATCGGCGACTCGATCGAAATCGACACTCGCACCGGCGAGTACAAGTCCCGCATCAAGGCCTGATTACAGCCCTGCGCGGACGAGCCCGGCCTGGCGCCGGGCTAGTTGAGACCGAACCCCGCTTATTGCGGGGTTTCGTTTTTCTGTGGCCGGTGATATGTGGTGGGCCGGTCGCGCGGTGTATGTATTCTTCGTGGAAAGCAGCAAGCGGAGCGTCAGGCACTACGGTTCATCTGAACGGTAGGACCTGACACGAGAGAGGTGCCTACCCTGCGAGGTTGCCTCCACTCAACCTGCATCGGGACGGCGGCTCTGATGCTCAGCCGAACAGAAGCGTCTTCAGCTCACAGCCTCAGGCAATCTTGTGACAGCGCGAGCCCCAGCTGCCCACAGAGCAGCGGGGGCTGATTCTTACTGCACTGCCGGTTGAAACCAGTCGGCGCGCTGGAGTATGGTTCGGGCATCCTTTGGAGAACAGCATGCTGCTCAATCTGATTCCCTCGATCCTTGCGACCACCAGCGCCATGCGTACGGCGTCGCTGCGTGGGCAGGCGATTGCGGCTGCCGGTTACTATTTTGGGTATTGGTTTAGCCATCGGCGCGCCTGATACCCCACAGGCGCCCTAGCAACCCGGGTCGCCACCAGACAGTTTTCGAACCCCCGGTCGGCCACCCGATCGGGGGTTTTCTTTTTCTGGCCTAGAAGGCCTTACACACCGAGGACAGCACCATGTATCACAACAACAACGCTTACCGCACCTACCGCTATGACTGGCGATTTAGCCGCTTCACGGCCGCAGTACTGACACACCCAGACCGAACACTTCGCTAGCGCCGACGCGGCACAGATGCCGCGTCGGCCAAAGGACCGCCAGTCATGAATGCATCAATCAACGCCTCAGCCCTTAGCTGCAACACTTCCTCCACCCCAGCCAGACGTAGCGCTCTTCCGTTACCGAGTCCCGCTTTACTGCGGCAACGGCTGCCCCTCAGTGCATCGCTTGACGAGCGCGTCCGAGATGATCGAAAGGCCATTCGCGCCGTGCTTAACGGCGATGACCCGCGCCTGCTGGTGGTGGTTGGCCCTTGCTCATTGCATGATCCGGCGTCCGCACTGGAATACGCCGAGCGGCTGGCGGAACTGGCCCCACAGGTCAGCGATCAGCTGCTGCTAGTGATGCGCGCCTATGTCGAGAAACCACGAACTACCGTCGGGTGGAAGGGGCTGGTTTACGATCCGCAGCTCGATGGCAGCGGTGACATGGCCGAAGGGCTGCACCTGTCGCGGCGGTTGATGCTGGATATCCTGGCGTGCGGGTTGCCGATCGCCTCCGAATTGTTGCAGCCCCTGGCGGCGGGCTATTTTGATGACCTGCTTGGCTGGGCGGCGATCGGTGCACGTACCAGCGAGTCGCAGATTCACCGTGAGATGGTCAGCGGGCTCGACCTGCCGGTGGGGTTCAAGAACGGGACCGATGGCAGCCTCGGGATTGCTTGTGATGCCATGCGCTCGGCTAAGCACCCGCATCAGCACTTCGGAATCGACGAACTGGGGCATCCAGCGCTGCTAAGCACGAGCGGCAATGGGGATACCCATCTGGTGTTGCGTGGCGGGCACTCAGGGCCGAATTTTGACGAGGACAGCGTCGCAAAGGCCCGCGACACGTTGCTGCGCCAGGGCATTGCTCCGCGCATCATGGTCGACTGCAGTCATGCCAACAGCGGTAAAGATCCGCTGAGCCAGCCGGCGGTGCTGGCGTCCATTATTGATCAGCGCATGGCTGGCGATTCGACTCTGCGCGGTGTGATGCTTGAGAGTCACCTGTTCGACGGCTGTCAGCCCCTGTCTGGCAAGCTGAAATATGGCGTGTCCGTCACCGATGGTTGCCTGGGCTGGGCGGCCACCGAGGCAATACTGCGTCGGGCTGCGGATCGGCTGCGTCGCTAGAGCGAACCAGCCCGGCTGCGACGGCCGGGCTTGCGACGTCGGGTTGCCAAGGGCAACCTGTGCGGCTCGTTTCGATCGATGAATCAGGACCTGCATGCGCGACTACAAATGGCTGCACGAATACTGCCTCAATCGTTTCGGCTCGGCCGCAGCACTGGAGAGCCGCCTGCCGCACCCCAAGCGTCCCGATGAGCTTCGCGCCGTTGCGGATGACCGTTACCTCTCGCTGATCAGCCTGCGTATCTTCCGCGCCGGGCTCAAGCACAGCCTGGTCGACGCCAAATGGCCGGCGTTCGAAGAGGTCTTCTTTCGTTTCGACCCTGAGAAGCTGGTGTTGATGGGCGGTGAACACATTGAACGGCTGATGCAGGACGCCCGCATCATCCGCCACCTGGGCAAACTCAAGAGCGTGCCGCGCAACGCCCAGTTCGTGCTGGACGTGGCGAAGGAGAAGGGGAGTTTCGGCAATCTGATCGCGGATTGGCCGGTCACCGATATTGTCGGCCTGTGGCGCTATCTGGCCAAGCACGGCACCCAGCTTGGAGGCCTTTCGGCGCCGCGTCTGCTGCGCATGGCGGGTAAGGATACGTTCATCCCCAGCGATGACGTGGTCGCTGCGCTCAAAGCACAGAAGGTGGTGGACAAGGTGCCCAGCAGCCAGCGGGACCAGGCAGCCGTGCAAACGGTGTTCAACCAATGGCACAGCGACAGTGGCCGCCCCATGTCTCAGCTTTCGGCGATGCTGGCGTTTACGGTAAACCACTGACGGGCTCGAGCTACGAGTGGAGTGTCGAAGCTTCGTTGGTCGGCGATGTCGCCCGTGACAGCAACAGTGCTTAGCCTTATGTTCTGCGGCGGTTTGGCGCAGCGCCGCCCAAGCACGGGCGGTGTACAGTCAAAACATGACCATCGTCAAAGACAAGCGTATTCAGATCATATGGGTGCTGTTCACCTGCATCCTGCTCAACGCTTTTGTCTGCAGCTTGAACCATGGTTCCCACATGGGATTCGAGCTTGCCATGGGGCAGGAGTCGTTCTGTGCCAGCAATGCATCGTCAGCTGGCGGCGATGTGTTCCCCGCCGATTCTCATGAGCTGGCTGAGCACATGCTGGATTGCCCGCTATGCGGCTCGGTCTTTCTCGCCATTGCGGTACTGTTTGCGCTGGGTTGGCTGGGAATTCCGGCAACCGTGTCGCTGCCTCGACCTGGCCCGCAACGGCGTGGTCCGCGTTACCACTGGCCATCGCTGAATCCCCGCGCACCCTGATACCCCCGACCGGACTCCCTCACCGTCCGAATGCAGCCTGGCTGCGGAGTGGACGAAAAGACTGTCGGTGACCCGACGGTTCGGTTAATTCAGGGGCTTTCACCATGGCCATGATGGAAAAATTCGCTCGCACCGAGGGCCGCATCGGCTATCGGCTTCCCTTCCCGGATTACCCCAGCAATGCCCGCAGTTTTGTGCATCTGGACGCCCGGTTGTTGCCCTATTGGCATGCCTTGTTCGACGTTTGCCCAGGGTTGCTCAAGCTTGATCCGCCGGATGGCCTGGACATCTTCCGCCAGTTCATGACGTGGGCCTACGGCTGCCAGCTGGCGCTGGGCTGGTCGTTTCACCTCGGCGTCTGCCGCTGGCTGCTGAGTTCCGGTTACCGAGATCTGGTCGAGCCGGAGCATATCGAGACCATGATGATCGCCGCTGCCGCGCGCTGGGTAGCCAGCGACGACAGCGCGGCAATCGGCGTCGTGCTTGGCTGGCAAGGTGGCAATCAGCACGTGTTCGACTGGAAGCCACAGGTTCGTTTGGGCACGCGGCCGCTTGCAGCTGAGCAGGAAGAGCTTCCTCCGGCGCCTTGGGACTTCGCCTGGAGCCCGCTTGCCACGACGAGTGGCAGCGGTTTTCGGCGCTGGTTGAGGGTGCCCTGACTGCGACAGTGCGCCGCGGACGTGCTGGCCTCGGCCAGCCAGGTTGTCGATGCGGCGCGTGATGCAGGCGCAAGTTCCCGTGATGCTCTGCGCGGGGCGCCGTATCGCTGATCTAGCGTGCAACGACGTGGATGCAGTGGGCAGTGTCGGCGGGGCGAGGCAGGTTGTCGCAGTTGTTGCTAAGACTGTCACGCCGGACACTTTCCCTGCCTCGGATCCGAGCAGAGTTCCACGGTAGGTTCGAGGTGTAGCGATTGAGCCCGGGCCGCGAAAACCGGGTTTTGGCCCCCTCCCCAAAGGGGGCTGCAATCGCCTCATGCGGTCGGAGTCCGATGCGCTCGAACGGGGTTCGGCACTGATGTGCAAGGAGAGCTAGGCATACTTAGGTCATCGCTCAGACGGGACATCGCGCTGGTTCTGCTGGTCAAGCTTGCGATCCTCATAACCATAAAAACGATCTGGTTCGATGCGCCCAGCACTCCGGAAAACGGTTCGGCGCGGATTGCCGAGTATTTGCTTGATTCACGGGGTTCGATCCCTGAGGGAGGACCGAGATGATCTCGGAAAGCGTTGTCGATCTGTCACGCCTGCAGTTCGCCATGACGGCGATGTACCACTTTCTTTTCGTGCCGCTGACCTTGGGCCTGGCCTTCCTGCTGGCCATCATGGAGTCGGTCTACGTCATGACCGGCAAGCAGGTCTACAAGGACATGACCCAGTTCTGGGGCAAGCTGTTCGGTATCAATTTCGCCCTCGGTGTCACCACCGGGCTGACCATGGAATTCCAGTTCGGCACCAACTGGGCCTACTACAGCCACTACGTGGGTGACATCTTTGGCGCGCCGCTGGCAATCGAAGGCCTGATGGCGTTTTTCCTGGAGTCGACCTTTATCGGGTTGTTCTTCTTCGGCTGGGATCGCCTGAGCCGGGTGCAGCATCTGGCGGTCACCTGGTTGGTGGCGCTGGGGTCGAACCTGTCGGCATTGTGGATCTTGATCGCTAACGGCTGGATGCAGAACCCGGTGGGCTCGGAGTTCAACTTCGAAACCATGCGCATGGAACTGGTCGATTTCGGCGCGCTGCTGTTCAACCCGGTCGCACAGGTCAAGTTCGTCCACACGGTGTCGGCCGGTTATGTCACTGGGGCGATCTTTGTTTTGGCGATTTCGTCCTTCTATCTACTGAAGAAACGTGACCTTGGCTTCGCCCGGCGCTCGTTTGCCATCGCGGCGGTATTCGGTCTGGCTTCGACCCTCTCCGTGATCATCCTCGGTGACGAGTCCGGCTATGAGATTGGCGATGTGCAGAAGGTCAAGCTGGCGGCCATCGAGGCCGAGTGGGAAACCCACCCGGCACCGGCCGGCTTCACCCTGTTCGGTCTGCCCAATCAGCAGGAGCAGCGTACCGACTACGCGGTGAAGATTCCCTATGCGCTGGGGCTGATCGCGACGCGCTCGCTGGACGAGGAGGTCAAGGGCATCAAGCAGCTGGTCGCCGAGCACGAGTTGCGCATTCGCAACGGCATGCTTGCTTATCAGCGATTGCAAACACTCCGTAGCGGGGACAAGTCGCCACAGGCCATCGCCGCGTTCAACGAGGTCAAGCAGGACCTGGGTTATGGCCTGCTGCTCAAGCGCTATACCGACAAGGTGGTTGACGCCAGTGATGAGCAGATCCGCCTGGCCGCGCTGGATACGATTCCCGACGTGTTCAGCCTGTTCTGGACCTTCCGCGCGATGGTCCTGGCGGGTTTCCTCATGCTGTTGCTGTTTGGTTTGGCCAGCTGGGCTTCGATCAAACGCAATGCGGAGAACAAACCCTGGTTGCTCAAGTTCGCCTTGTTCAGCCTGCCGCTGCCTTGGATCGCCGCGCAGACCGGCTGGTACGTGGCCGAGCACGGCCGTCAGCCTTGGTCGATCGCTGAGCTGCTGCCGACGCATTTGTCCGCGTCGACGTTGGCGGTGGGGGATATCTGGGGTTCGCTGGTGGCGCTGGTGGCGTTCTACACGTTGCTGTTGGTGGTGGAAATGTTCGTGATGATCCGCTTCGCCCGCCTCGGGCCAAGCAGCCTGCACACCGGCCGCTACCACTTCGAGCTCGCACCGGCCACCCCCGGGCACATTCGCAAGCCCCGCGACGCCGGTGCCGTACCGGCAGCAGCGAAAGACGCACCTATCGAACCGACCCCTGTGTGAGGTAAACAAGATGTTCGACTACGAAGTGCTCAAACTCATCTGGTGGGTGTTGATCGGTGTGCTGCTGATCGGCTTTGCCCTGACCGACGGCTTCGACATGGGCGCCATGGCGCTGATGCCTTTCGTTGGCAAGACCGACAACGAGCGGCGCGTGGCGATCAACACCATCGCGCCGCATTGGGATGGCAACCAGGTGTGGTTCATCACCGCCGGCGGTGCGCTGTTTGCAGCCTGGCCGATGGTCTATGCAGTGGCGTTTTCCGGGCTTTACTGGGCAATGCTACTGGTGCTCTTCGCGCTGTTCTGCCGGCCGGTGGGCTTCGACTACCGCAGCAAGGTGGAGGACCCGCGCTGGCGCAGTGCCTGGGACTGGGCCCTGTTCGTCGGAGGCGCGGTGCCAGCGCTGGTGTTCGGTGTGGCCTTCGGCAACCTGTTCCTCGGGCTGCCGTTCCAGCTCGACGAGCTGATGCGGTCCAGCTATCACGGCTCGTTCTTCGAATTGCTCAACCCCTTCGCGCTGCTGTGCGGCATCGTCAGCCTGAGCATGCTCTGCGCCCATGGGGGTGCCTGGCTGATGATGCGCACTGAAGGCGCGTTGGGCGAGCGTTCGCGTCTGGCAACCCGCTTGTGCGCGCTGGTATTCCTGATTGGCTTCGTCGGGGCGGGCCTGTGGCTGGCGTTCGGCATTCAGGGCTTCAACCAGCTGTCTGTCACCGATCCGGGGGCTGCACTCAACCCCTTGCTGGACAAGCAGGTGGTGCAGAGCAATGCGGGTTGGCTGGGCAACTACAACCGCTACCCAAGCACCCAGATTGCACCAGTCGCCGGAATCCTCGGCGCGCTGATAGCGCTGCTGGGCGCCAGTCGTAACAGCGGCGGGGTGAGCTTTCTCGGTACCAGTCTGATGATTGTCGGCAGCATCTGCACCGCCGGCTTCGCCCTGTTCCCCTTTGTCTTCCCGTCGAGTCTCGATCCGGCCTCCAGCCTTACCCTGTGGGACGCCGTATCGAGCTACAAGACGCTGGGCATCATGTTCGTGGTGGTCTGCATCTTCGTGCCGCTGATCCTCTGTTACACGCTGTGGAGCTATGTCCGCATGTGGGGGAGGCTCAACGATCAGACCATCGACGCCAACCCGCACGGCTTGTATTGACCCTGTGGCCAGGCGCCAACGCGTCTGGCCCGAACGACCCTACGGAGAAATCATCATGTGGTACTTCACCTGGATTCTCGGCGTACTGCTGGCTTGCAGCTTCGGCATCATCAGCGCGCTCTGGTTCGAAGCGACCCAAAACCTCGATGCGGAGCCAGGCCGTGATCGGCTCGGTCAATAGCATTCTCTACCGCAGGCCCGGCTGCGTGCTCTCGCTGCTGCTGGTCTCGCCGCTCGCCCTGCTGTTGCTGATTCACCCCGCGGTGATGCTCGACGGAGCAGGTAGTTACAACCACGCACAGCTGATGCTGGTGATGTGGGGCATATCCGCGGGCTTCATTCATGGCGTCGGCTTCGTGCCACAGCATTGGCTATGGCGCCTGCTATTCCATCCAGCGGCCGCCTGGCTGCTGATGGGGCAGGGGTATCTGATGCTATTGCCCGATGGCGCGCCAGGGCTGGTGTCGGGTTGAGCCGACCAGACATTGCCGATCCCCATGTGCAACCTGCGCCGCCGATTAGGCGCGCGGCTACAAGGTGGACTCGCTATTGCGCTACATGAAAGCTACCCAGACGTTTTGCCGCAGCTAGTCGGTCACAATTGCGGCAATAGAATTTGCTCATCGGAGCGACCGCAGGCATAGTTTCGCCACTTTCGACTTCCCGACCTGTCAGTGCCATGCGCCAACGCCTCGCACCCCTGTTGCCCTTTGCTCTCATTACGCTGTTGGCGGCCTGTGCCGCGCAGCCGGAGCAGACTGAAAGTCCGCTGCTGTCGCAGGAGTTCCAGTTCGATTTCCCGGTCGAGATAGCTGAGGCTGATGCCGACTCTCAAGCCGTAACAGACGAACCCACCGAGCAGCAACTTCGTGAACTCGCCGATGACGAGAGCTACGAGTTGCCAGCTCTGGCCGATAGCGTGCTTGAGCGCGGCTTCACGCTGGTGGGCACCCCGTACCGCTACGGTGGCAGCTCCACGAAAACCGGCTTTGATTGCAGTGGTTTCGTCAGTTTTCTGTTTCGCAAGGAGGCCGGCATCGAGCTGCCACGCTCTACCCGCGAAATGATCAATCTGGAAGCACCGAAGATCAAACGCAGCGAGCTGGAGCCGGGCGACGTGGTCTTTTTCAACAACCGTGGGCGCGGTCAGGTCAGCCATGCCGGTATCTACATCGGCGGTGACCGGTTCATTCACTCGTCCAGTACTCGCAGCGGCGGCGTTCGCGTCGACAGCCTTGATGACAAGTACTGGCGTTCCAGCTTCATGCAAGCCAAGCGCGTCCTGGTCCTTGCCCATAACTCAAGCGCTGTTTCCAGTCATCACTGAGTGCTGAGATAGATCTGCATCGGGCTTGCATCCATTTCTGCATGCCGGCAGAGTGATGGCTCATTTGCCTGGACTGCTCTGCCATGCCTCTTCTGGCTCGTTCTATAGCTGTTCTGCTGTCCGCGATGCTGCTTTCTGCCTGTTCCAGCCAAGCGCCGGTCGAACCGGTAGTCGTCGCGCCTTTGCCAGCACCGCACGAGTTTCCCGGCACTGCTGAAGACGTACTGTTCACGGCTCTGGGACTGGTGGGTACGCCGTATCGCTACGGCGGCAACTCCCCTGATGGCGGCTTCGATTGCAGTGGTCTGATTACCTACGTCTACCGAGGCGCAGCCGGCGTTGCATTACCGCGTACGACTCGCGAGATGAACGCCATGCGGGGCGCTACCATCAGGCGTGATGCCTTGAAAGCAGGTGACCTGCTGTTCTTTGCCACCAGCGGCGGGCGTCGTGTCAGTCACGCGGCCATCTACGTCGGCGAAGGGCGTTTCGTCCATGCACCCTCAACCGGCGGAACGGTACGCCTGGACAGCCTTTCCAACAGCTATTGGCAGAAGAGCTACCTCAGCGCCAAGCGCGTGCTGGACGGTGACCGTCTCGCTCAAAACCCCTAACGCTGGCGGGAGTCGAACATGATAGGCGCCGGCATTTACTTTCTCTGCTCCCCGCGGCGCCGAGCTGGTGCGGATTTCAGGCGCTGCGAGTAAGAGGTCGTTAGATGGCGCCACTCCTGCGTTTGCCTGACCAGCCTGAAGTGTGCGAGCTGTGCCTGCGGCAGGCGCCTTTGACCCGCCATCACCTGATTCCCAAGGCCTTGCACGGCAAGACCTATATCCGAAAGCGCTTCCCTCGGGAGGAGCGTATTACCGCCACGCTGTGGGTCTGCCGGCCCTGCCACAACCAGATCCATCGCCTGTTTACAGAAAAGGAGCTGGCGCTCAGCTTCAACAGCCGCGACGCGTTGCTGGCCGATGCTCGGCTGCGCACCTTCGTTGACTGGTTGTCGGCCAAGCCTGCCGGCTTCGTGCCACGCCATTAAACGGCTGCCAAGCCACACCCGTGCGGCGGAATAATTCGAAATATCTTCGAATTGACATTTGTCAGGTGTCGAATTGTCGCACTTTGGCTATGATCGGCGCCCCAACTTCTCGGGTGCGCATCCGCGCACGAACCGTCCCTCCTTATCCGTTAGGTGCCCCATGCCTGAAATACTTCAGTACGTGCTGATCGGCCTCGCCGTGGCCGCTCTGCTCGGTGTCGTTCTTGAAGAAATTACCCATGTAAACAAAGCCAAGGTCACGCTGTTCTTCGGTACCTTAGCGTGGATGCTGCTGTTCATCTTTTCCCCGCAGGGCGCCGAACGCGACCTGGTGCTCACCAGCCTCAACGAAAACATCGCGGAGATCGCCGGGCTGTGGATCTTTCTGGTGGCGGCGATGACCTTTGTCGCCTACCTGAACAAGAAAGGCCTGATTGAGAACCTGATCTACCTGGTTTTGCCAAAGCGGATCAGCGAGCGGCAGCTGCTGTTCCTGACGGCGACGTTCTGCTTTGTGTTCTCCTCGCTGGCGGACAACATTACCGCGACGCTGGTCTCCATCACGTTGATCATGTCGCTCAAGCTCAGCGCTGAGAAGACCATCAAATACGCGGCGTTGGTGGTGTTTGCAGTGAACTCCGGCGGCGTGGCGCTGATCACCGGTGACGTCACGACCCTGATGATTTTCCTAGCCGGAAAAGTAGAGATCCTGCAGCTGTTGCTGCTGGCGCTCCCGGCTTTTCTGGCGGTCATGCTGCTAGCGGCGATGCTCTCGCTGGGCATGAGCGGGCAGGTCGTGGTGGAGAGCCATCGCACCGATGTACGCCGAGTCGACATTGCCATCGCACTGATCTTTCTCGGCACAATCCTGTGCACCATCGCTGGCAACTTCTTCTTCCAGATTCCGCCCGTGCTGACCTTCCTGACCGGGTTGTCGATCATGTTTCTGGTGGCGCGCTTCTTCAGCGACGACATCGAAACCGATCCGATTCTGGAATACGTCCGTCAGGTTGAGTTCGAGACCTTGCTGTTCTTTCTCGGCATCCTGCTGCTGGTCGGCATGCTCAAGGAAATCCATGTGCTCGACGGCCTGGTGCGTATCTATGACCAGGTGCCCGCCGTGGGCGCCAACTACCTGATGGGCATCCTGTCGGCCGCGATCGACAACGTACCGCTGACCGCAGCACTGCTGAAGTCCGGACTTGAAATGGGCATCGCCGAGTGGATGGTGCTGACTTACGCGGTGGGCGTCGGTGGTTCGCTGCTGGTCATCGGTTCCGCAGCCGGCATCGTGGCCATGAGCAAGGTGCCGGGGCTGACCTTCGGTAGCTACCTCAAATACAGCCTGTACCTGTTCGTTGCATTCAATCTCGGCTTCGCTGGCGTGTATCTCACCGGGCTTGCTGTGGCAGGCGCGGTGGGCTGAACCGCGCTCGGGACGCGGCAGCTCAGAACCGGTGGGTGAGCTGCTGCGTTTACCAATGCAGGTTGAAGTGCGATCCGAGCACGAACTGATCATCGAGCAAATCCCAGCGCTCGACACAGACCTTCTTGTCAGCGCCCGGGTGCAGCTTCAACCGATTGAACGAGTTTGGAGAGGTGCCGCGTACGCGTGATGAGAGGGTGGTGCCTGCCTGGACCATCCAGATCTCACGAGACAGCGCGGTGTACTGCTTGGACAAGGGCAATACATAGGGCAGGTGGATGTGTCCGCCCATCACTAGGTCCAATCCTTCATCGGCCCAGCGGTGCAGCGCGGTATCTGCGTTGTGCTGCAGGTTGCTCAGATCGCTCAGCACCATCGCGCCGAAGGGCTGGTGCGCCACCACGATACGGATCTTGTTCGGGTCGCTCTGCTTGAGGCGCCGGGCAACCGCTTGCACCTGCTCGTCGGTCACCAGTCCATCCTTGTGGCGCCTGGGGTGGGTGGTGTTCAGGCCGATGACCAGCATCTCGTCGTTTTCGAAGGTCGGCTCCAGATCGTCACCAAAGTGGCGACGGTAGTTGCGGTAGGGCATGAACAAACGCGCAAAGACGTTATACAGCGGGATGTCATGGTTCCCCGGAATCACCAGCGCCTTCGGGATGCCATGCCCATGCAGGCGCTGCACGAAGGCCTGAGCAGCTGCGAACTGTCCAGCCCTGGCGCGCTGCGTGATGTCGCCGGAAAAGATCAGCAGGTCCGCGCCATGCTCGTGCACGTGGTCTTCCATGGCTTGCACGACGGCGGGCTGTTCGGTGCCGAAGTGAGTGTCGGAGATCTGCACGATGCTGGTCATGGGTGGCTGTCTTCTCGTCTGATGTCTGTGACGGGTGGCATTGTTGCATTCGAAGCCAATCGGCGCCCGGCGTTCCGGTAAATCGCAAGCAGCGCTCCCGAAACCTGTTCTGGCTCGGGTCCTGATCGCTTTCGGTTGCGCTGCGCAGGGCCTTGGACTACCCTCCGCGCTGCTTCAGGTGCCCCCTGGCGAAACGCCAGAGGGGTGAAACAGGGAAGCCGGTTCATTCGATGAAGATTCCGGCGCTGCCCCCGCAACGGTAGGCGAGACAGGACACCGCTCACAGCCACTGTGCCACAGGCATGGGAAGGCCGCGGTTCCAGGATGCAAGGCATCCGCTCGCAAGCCCGGAGACCGGCCTGTCGCATTCCACGGCAGTGCGGCGGGCGCTGATCGGGGTGCGGCTGCTTGCACCTGCGCTCCCTTCGCATTCT
>Ga0207893_1000297_pt1 | contig 29985 bp, 29 predicted proteins | sample MalvirmetaMSP121_FD_184233 | JGI IMG/M metagenome (GOLD analysis project Ga0207893, IMG submission 184233) | Marine viral communities from the Deep Pacific Ocean - MSP-121 (SPAdes) | ecosystem: Environmental > Aquatic > Marine > Oceanic | place: Pacific Ocean | collected 2001-06-02 | reverse complement strand
TCTTTGCGGGTCTGCTTGCGCTTGCCGGCGTACTCGGCATCGGCGAAGGTCATCTGCTTCATCAGAAAACTCGGTGGGTGGCGTTCGGCTATTTTGCCAAAATCAGAAAGTCTTTTTCAGACTGTCCTTAGAGCCGCGACCCGCCTGTTGGCCTAGAACCCAGCACCCAAAACGATGCTATTGGTGCCCAACTCAGCTGGCCCGTTGACGAGATAAACATCGGTTAATATCCGTCAGCACAGATGGAGAACTGTTAATGGAAGCCGTTCAGCTGCGTCAGCTGCCCGGTGAATGCCGAGCCTTACTCAACAAGTTTTACCGAGCCCATCGCAGCCATATGCGAGCGCCGGCTGGCGCCTGCTATTGGGTCGCCGAACACTCGGACATTCTTGCCGGCCTATGCCTTTCAGACATAGTCCACGGGCAATGGCTTACCGGCTTGCTGGTCACTCCGAACCACCGCGGCCAGGGGCTGGGAAGGCGTCTGGTTGCGCAGGCACTGGCTGGCTGCGATGGGCCTGTGTGGCTGTTTTGCGAACCGAGGACGGTTCCTTTCTATGAACCACTGGGCTTCGCTGAGGCCATTGTATTGCCAGAGGCGCTCGCCTCCCGCTTGCAGCGGTACAACCGACACAAAAACCTCGTGGCGCTATGTCACGAAAACGAGAGCACCCGATGACTTTCACCACTCTCAGAATCGCCACGGCCTGCCTGCTTGATGAAGCGGGACGCGTCCTGACTGTCCGCAAGCGCGGCACCCAGGCGTTCATGTTGCCAGGTGGCAAAATCGAAGCAGGCGAAACGCCTCAGCAAGCAGTTGAGAGGGAGTTGCTCGAAGAACTGGGCCTCTGGATAGACCCGTCGTTGCTAGACTCACTTGGCCATTTCCAGTCAAGGGCAGCCAACGAGCCGGATCATTGGGTGGAAGCCGACGTCTACTTCACACGCCTGGAAAGCGCGGTAAAGGCACAGGCGGAAATAGACGCGCTGAAATGGCTGGATCTAAATGCAGAGCGCCAGGAACACCTAGCGCCCTTACTGCGAGAGCAGGTACTTCCCGCCTTGCGCCAAAGGCTGCTTACAGACTAACGGAGGGCGCCGGCCAGCCACTACGGAGATATGGGGTCACTCGCAGGGAAAGTCTCTTCGAGCGCCTCATCCAGCTGATCTTCATCAGCCTCATCGGGATTACGTTTAACCGGATCTTCTTCATCCCGCCCAGGCTGGGCCGGTTGATTGCGTTCGTTGCCGTTCATGGTTTGCTCCTCTGAATAGGTTATGGCTGTTAGGCCGTCTACCCATGCAGTGGTTCGCGCACCGCCCCAACAAAATGCCAGGCAAAAAAAAGGGGCGGGGGTTAACCCCCGCCCGCCTCCTTCCCTACTTCCTTTTTTTTCCTACTCATCGTCCTGATGAAACCGCTTCCAGCGGTTGATCCTGCTCGACATCCATGCCGGCTGTGCTTGTCCCTGAACACAGTTGCAATATTAGAGCTTTGCGCGACAACGGCAACTGTGGAAAATGCATGGTGGCAACTATGCCATCATTCAACAAAATTAAATTTCCCAATAAAAACATAGTGTTATCAATAATTTTTTCTCCCTATAGCGATCCACTCGACCGACCTTGCAGGCTTGGCTTACAAAGCTTGTAAGCAAATACCTACACAACGGATCGCCTATGGGGAAATCATAGCAACGGAGTTAATGCTGCCCTCTTTTCATAACAGCCGGACAAGGTACCGCGACAGACTATGACGGGAAGAGCGACGTGCTCCTTACCTAGCAGGTAAGGAGCAGAGAGCAAAAGGGGCTAGCGGAATAGCGACTCACTGGAGAGGCCGTTGCGCTCCAGAATCTCACGCAGGCGCTTGAGTGCTTCGACCTGGATCTGCCGAACCCGCTCACGCGTTAAGCCAATTTCCTGGCCAACCTCCTCCAGCGTGCAGCTTTCATGGCCCCGCAGACCAAAGCGTCGAATAACCACTTCCCGCTGTTTCTCGGTCAAGTCGGAAAGCCATTGATCGATGCTCTCGGATAGATCGTCGTCAAGCAACAGCTCGCACGGATCGCTCGGCCGGTCATCCGTCAGAGTATCCAGCAACGTCTTGTCAGTGTCAGGGCCTAGCGAGACGTCTACAGAGGTCACCCGCTCGTTCAGCCCCAGCATACGCTTGACCTCAGCAACCGGCTTTTCAAGCAGGTTGGCGATCTCTTCCGGGCTGGGCTCGTGATCGAGTTTCTGAGTGAGCTCGCGTGCGGCACGCAGGTACACGTTCAGCTCCTTCACCACATGAATCGGCAACCGAATGGTCCGAGTCTGATTCATGATCGCCCGCTCGATCGTCTGCCTGATCCACCAGGTGGCGTAGGTCGAGAAGCGGAAACCACGCTCTGGATCGAACTTCTCGACCGCGCGAATCAGGCCGAGATTGCCTTCCTCCACCAGATCCAGCAAGGACAGACCGCGATTGACGTAGCGCCGCGCGATCTTCACGACCAGCCGCAGATTACTCTCGATCATGCGCTTGCGCCCAGCCGGATCGCCCTTCTGTGCAAGACGCGCGAAGTGCACTTCCTGCTCCGGCGTCAGCAGTGGGGAAAAACCGATTTCGTTGAGGTAAAGCTGGGTGGCGTCGAGCGCGCGAGTGTAATCGATGAATTTGTGTTGCTTGACCGTTGCGGTCTTGGACTTGGTGCCACCTGAACCGACTCGGGAGATCTCGGCATCCGGATCTACATTCAGAGACGGTTCCATGAGTAGAACAGCATCGTCTACGTCAAACTCCGGCACTTCTTTTTTGAGAGCCATTATTGTTTTCCTGTTCTGAGTTCGACAACAGGCTTGGGCGGCACGCGTTCCCTGGCATCGCTCAAGCCCCTCCTAGGGCCGGAACAGGTTGAATCAAATCATCGCTTTGGCAGGTATTGCAGCGGATCTACAGGCTTGCCTTGGCGGCGAATCTCAAAGTGCAGTTTCACCCGGTCGGTTCCAGTCGATCCCATCTCGGCAATGGTCTGCCCAGCTTTGACTTGTTGACCCTCCTGAACCAGCAGCCTGCGGTTGTGGCCGTAGGCACTTACATAGGTATCGCTGTGCTTGATGATCACAAGTTCGCCGTAACCCCGTAAACCACTGCCGGCGTACACAACAGCCCCATCAGAAGCAGCTAAAACAGGCTGTCCTAATTCCCCGGCGATATCAATGCCTTTATTCAAACTTCCGTTTGAGGAAAATCGACCGATCACAACCCCCCCTGCAGGCCAGGCCCAACCGCTTGCAGACCGGGTCACTGCCTTGATAGGAGTACTCGGCGCGGCAGGTCTGGCCGCCGGTGCGCTCGGGCGCGTCAAAGGTGGCGGCGTTGGCACCGGGTTGGTGACAATGGTTGGCGTACGGGAGACAGGAGGCGGGGTTTTGGTTTCCGGACGAGCGGCAACGGCACGGGGTACCTGGCCACTGAAGCGAATCGTCTGACCCGGATAGATGACATGCGGCGGACGGATATTGTTCACCCGTGCCAGGTCGCGCCAATCCCAGCCAAAGCGGAAAGCAATCGACCAAAGTGAGTCGCCGCGCTGAACCGTGTAATGGCCGCTGGTGACGCGGTCCCGGTTATTGCGATCAACAACGCTCACGCCGCCTGAAGGCGAGCTGGCGCACCCGGCCAATAACGAACCCGCCAACAAGGCGACAAGCGCGCAACGGAATGAGGAACTGCGAATCCACCGCGTGCTGGCTGTGAGCTTCAATACCCGCTCCCTAAGATCGACAAAGTCGGTTCAGACGCTTTGCGCGACTGGCTGGTGACGTCCGGCAAACCACTCCAATCCAAGCACCAGAGCGATACCGGCTACCGCGAGCAGGATCGCCAGCAAAAGCTGGGGATCCTGCCCGGTAAGATCCCCATAGGCGTTCGGCAGGAGGTTCTGCTCCAGCAGCGGCACTTGTTCACCATGCGAGTTGGTGCGCCAGGTGAGCGTTTCTTTCCATGGCCAGACCTTGTTCAGCGAACCAAGCATCAGTCCGGTAAGAAACGCCAGGGTGAGGTCGCGCCAGCGGCGCAGGACCCAGCTCAGGACACGTGCAAAGCTCAACAAGCCAACCAGGCAACCGGCGGCAAAGGTCAACATGACACCCAAATCCAAGGCTTTGACTGCGCCTAGAATCACGGGGTAAAGGCCGAGCAGCACCAGAATGAAGCTGCCGGATATACCCGGCAGGATCATGGCGCAGATGGCGATGGCGCCAGCAAAAAACAGGCTAACGCTGCTGGTACTCCACTGCATGGGCGCGGCAACTGTGATCCAGTAGGCAAAACCGACACCAAGACACAAACTGATCAACCGCGACAGGTTGCGACGCTGGATTTCCTTGCTGACTAAATGCACGGAAACCAGGATCAGACCAAAGAAGAAAGACCACACCGGAATCGGGTGTTGCTCGAGCAGATAGGTAATCAATTTCGCCAGGCTGAGCACACTGGTCAGAATGCCGGCGAACAGCACCACTAGAAAGCTAGCGTTGGCGATGCGCCATGCTTCGGCGATGCGCCCCTTCAACAAAGCCGGGATGGCGTTTGGCACCGCACCGATGGAGCGCAGCAATTCATCGTAGATTCCGGTTATGAATGCCACGGTTCCGCCCGAGACGCCGGGCACCACATCAGCCGCACCCATCGCCATGCCTTTGGCGTACAACAGCAACGCGTTTTTCATGCTTCCATCCGCTGTGATCAAACTACAGGTCCATTGAGCAGCGGCACGAAGCGCACGGTATCCAGCAAATGGCGGGAAAAACCGTCTTCCTCTCGAATGATCAGCATCAATTGCTGGACTTCGCCAACCCCGACCGGAATCACTAGCCGTCCGCCGGGGGCCAGTTGATCGAGCAGAGCCTGGGGCACGTCGGCTGCCGCCGCGGTAACGATGATGCCGTTGTAAGGAGCCAGCGCAGGCCAGCCCTCCCAGCCATCACCCCAGCGAAAGACCACATTGCGCAACCTGAGTTCGACCAGGCGCTCTTTGGCGCGATCCTGCAGAGCCTGAATACGCTCGACGGAGAACACCCGCTCCACCAGCTGCGCCAATACCGCTGTCTGGTAGCCGGAACCCGTGCCAATCTCCAGCACCTTGTCCAATGGGCCGTCAGCCAACAGCAGTTCACTCATACGCGCCACCATGAAGGGCTGCGAGATGGTCTGGTTATGGCCAATAGGCAGCGCGGTGTCTTCGTAGGCGCGGTGAGACAGTGCTTCATCAACGAACAGGTGGCGCGGCGTGCGCCGAATCACCTCAAGCACGCGAGGGTCTGACAACCCTTCCTCGTAGAGCCGCTGAATCAGTCGGTCACGAGTGCGTTGCGAGGTCATCCCAGTGCCGTGGCGCAGCAGGTCATCGGATCCGCGGTTCACAACACGCCCTCCAGCCAACTGTTGAGGCCATCGAAGGCCTCATGAAAGGTTCGGTCCAACTGCAATGGCGTAATCGAAACGTAGCCCTGCATTACCGCATGAAAATCGGTGCCTGGCCCGCCGTCTTCAACGTCCCCAGCCACCGAAATCCAGTAACCATCCTTGCCACGCGGATTAGCCTGCTTCACAGGCGGCTTGGCCCTGCTTCGATGGCCCAGGCGCGTCAGCTGGATGCCGCGCAGGTGATCCAGCGGCAGATTTGGAACATTGACACTCAACACCGTACGCGGCGGGAGCTCAAGCGAGGCCTGATGCTCGACCAGCTTGCGCGCGACGTAGGCGGCTGTAGGCAGGTTATCGGTCAGCCGCGACACCAGGGAAAACGCGAAGGCGGGCTTGCCAGTGAACCGGCCTTCGATGGCTGCGGCGACAGTACCGGAATACAGCACGTCGTCGCCAAGATTGGCGCCCAGATTAATACCGGAGACCACCATGTCGGGCACGTCTGCCAGCAGGCCGTTGATGCCCAGGTGAACACAATCCGTCGGCGTGCCGTTCACGCCGATAAATCCATTCGGCATGGTCGTGGTATGAAGCGGGCGATCCAGGGTCAGCGCACTGCTGGCGCCACTCATGTCCTGGATTGGGGCCACCACCCTGCACTCGGCATAATCCGCCAGCGCGTCATAAAGCGCGGCGAGCCCAGGTGCATACACCCCGTCGTCGTTGGCGATCAGAATACGCATCAGATGTCCGTCTGCCCTGCCAGGCTGACCAGTTCGCGCACCACAGCAGTGGCAAAGCATCCGGTCGGCAGGACGAATTCAAGTTGCAGAATGTCAGGCTCGGGATAATGCCACGACAAGCCGCCCATGGGGAGGCGAAGAATGCGCCGTTCATGCTTCATTCCGGCTTCTGCGAGCCACTTGGCGATTGACGGCTCCGTTGCGGCAACCTGCATCTCCAGTGCTTGAACATCGCCCGAGGCGGGCGACTCACCGGCGCCCCAGAGCGGACCGGTCGGATGCAGATCCAGCACGGCCAGCCTTGGATCGCTGCATTCAGCCTCGCCGGCAGGAAAGAAGCTGCGGCTGTCAGTGAAGGCCAGCAGATCACCGACCCGCGCCTGATTCCAACTACCCGCCGCAACTCGTTCAGCTAACACTCGATTGAACAGATAACTACGCCCCGCCGATAGCAGACGCGAGCGGAGATTGCGCTGTACCGGAAGCTCTTGCCTATCCGCATACTCGCGGGCGCCGTGGACATTTCCTCCCTCATGACCGAAGCGCTGCAGGCCAAAATAGTTGGGTACACCTTCCCTCTTGATTCGCTCGAGACGCGCATCGAGTTCGGCGTGATCAGCCTTCAGCTCCGTCAAGCGAAGGGTGAAACCATTGGCCGAGTGGGCACCGCGCTGCAGTTTTCGCTGATGACGGCCGCTCTGGAGAATCGTCAGGGTTTCGTCTTCGGCCCCGGCCAGCGCAGGATCAGCTTTGCCCGGCAGATGCAGACTGAACCACTGGCGGGTCAGAGCCTGACGATCTTTCAAGCCGGCATAGCTGATATTGCGCACCGGAACGCCAGCAGCCCGTGCCAGGCGACGCGCAGCCTCCTCGGTGTTGAGGTTGCGCTTTTCCACCCAGAGCCAAAGATGCTCACCGGCACCAGACAAAGGGATGTCGAGCACCTCGTCGACCTGGAAGTCCTCCGCCACAGCCTTGAGCACGGCGGAGCCACAGGCCCCTCCATGTGCCGTTGGGCCGAGCAACTGATCCTCGGTCATGCGCCGACCAGCAGCGCGACGGCATGCACGGCAATGCCTTCTTCACGTCCGGTAAAACCAAGCTTCTCGGTAGTGGTGGCCTTGACGTTGACCTGATCCAGGTCGACTTGCAGGTCTTCGGCGATCAGGGTTCGCATGGCCTCGATATGTGGAGCCATCTTGGGTGCCTGGGCAACGATGGTGGCGTCAATGTTGCCAACCTTCCAGCCCTTGCTTTGCACCTGTTTGAGCACATGACGCAGCAGGACGCGGCTATCGGCCCCCTTGAAGGCCGGATCGGTGTCCGGGAAGTGCTTACCGATATCACCAAGCGCCGCCGCGCCAAGCAATGCATCGCTCAGGGCGTGCAGCAACACGTCACCGTCCGAATGCGCGAGCAGGCCGAACCTGTGAGAAATCTGTACCCCGCCGAGGGTAACGAAGTCGCCCTCACCAAAACGATGCACGTCGTAGCCGTGGCCGATTCGCATAGTCATACGCCCTCGAAAAGATCAGCCCGCGATTCTACAGGACAGCAGCAACCATTGAAGTCGCAGCGGCAGGAACCCTGCAGATCAATATCAACGATAACGACCATTAACCGAATCGATCTCATATCGTTTTTTACCGATATATAGTTCGCCCCATCGCGATATACGAACCGGACGACACCATGCCCGAAGAACTGGACGACATGCTCAAGGCAATTGCCCACCCGTTGCGGCGGGAGATTCTGGCCTGGCTGAAAGAGCCGCAACGCTATTTTTCCGAGCAGCACCATTCGCTTGAAAACGGTGTGTGCGCCGGGCAGATCGACCAGCGCGCCGGGCTGTCGCAGTCCACGGTTTCGGCTCATCTGGCAACACTGCAACGAGCGGGACTGATCACCAACCGCAAGGTCGGTCAGTGGCATTTTTTCAAACGCAATGAACCGGCTATCGAAGCCCTCGTAACCCGTCTTGGCCGTGAACTCTGAGCTTCGCAGCCCTCACCTTGTAAGGAGCAGCATCGCTATGCCCACACTTTTCGACCCGATCAAGATTGGCGAACTGGAACTGGCCAACCGCATCATCATGGCCCCGCTGACCCGTTGCCGCGCTGAGCCTGGCCGCGTACCGGGTGACCTGATCGCCGAGTACTACACCCAGCGGGCCGACGCAGGCCTGATCATCAGCGAAGCCACCTCGGTCACACCGATGGGCGTCGGCTACCCGGACACCCCCGGTATTTGGTCGGCCGAGCAGGTACAGGGCTGGAGGAAGGTAACCGACGCGGTCCACGCCAAGGGCGGCAAGATCGTGCTGCAGCTCTGGCATGTCGGCCGAATTTCCGACCCGTTATACCTGGACGGCCAGCTACCGGTCGCCCCTAGTGCCATCAAGCCCGCCGGTCATGTCAGCCTGGTCAGGCCGATGAAGGAATTCGAAACCCCACGCGCACTCGAGACCGAAGAAATCGCCGGCATCGTCGAGGCTTACCGCAAGGGGGCTGAAAATGCCCGGGAAGCAGCTTTCGACGGCGTGGAAATTCACGGTGCCAACGGTTACCTACTCGACCAGTTCCTTCAGGACAGCACCAACCAGCGCACCGATCAGTACGGCGGATCACTGGAAAACCGTGCACGTCTCCTGCTGGAAGTCACGGACGCTGTGGTTGGGGTCTGGGGCGCTGGCCGCGTGGGTGTGCACCTGGCCCCACGAGCCGACGCTCACGACATGGGCGACTCCGACCGTGCAGAAACCTTCGGTTATGTCGCACGTGAGCTGGGCAAGCGCGGTATCGCCTTTATCTGTACTCGTGAGAAAGCCGGCGAGGACAGCCTCGGACCGCAATTGAAAGAAATCTTCGGCGGCGTCTACATCGCCAACGAGCGCTTTACCAAAGAACAGGCCAACGCTTGGCTTGAAGAAGGCAAGGCCGACGCGGTTGCATTCGGCATCCCGTACATCGCTAACCCCGACCTGGTCGAGCGCCTACGTAAGGACGCTCCGCTCAACGAGCCTCGGCCTGAGTTGTTCTATGCGAAAGGTGCCGAAGGTTTCACCGATTATCCATCGCTCTAGCTCCTTGCGATGGAAGGCCCGACCGGGTAACCGGTCGGGCCTTTTTTGTGCTTGCCGCTGATGACGCGCAACGCCTTGCATCGATAGGCCTGGGGCATTTGCGCTGTCGGCAACGCTACAGCGATCTATCCACCGTGAAAGCAATCAGTGGTAAGCGCACCTCTCCGAGAGAAAAGGTTCTGCTATCGCAAAACAGCCAGCTCAACGGCAAACGCAACACACCTCAAGCCTTCAGCGCCTGCGCATGATGACGCAGATGATCGTCGATAAAGCTGCTGATGAAGTAGTAGCTGTGATCGTAGCCAGGCTGGATACGCATCGTCAGCGGATGATCCGCCGCTCTTGCGGCTGATACCAACGCCTCAGGCTTCAACTGGTTGACCATGAAGTCATCACGATCACCCTGGTCGACCAGTATCGGCAACTTCTCCTGCGCCTTGGCGATCAAGGCGCAGGCATCCCATTCACGCCAGCGAGAGCGATCTTCACCGAGGTAATTGGAAAAGGCCTTTTCACCCCACGGGCAGTCGGCCGGATTGGTGATCGGCGCGAAGGCCGACAGCGACTGGTAGCGGCCAGGATTCTTCAAGGCGCACACCAGCGCACCGTGACCGCCCATGGAGTGTCCGCTGATGCCGCGCTTATCAGAGACCGGGAAGTTTGCCTCGATCAGCGCAGGCAGCTCATCAACCACGTAGTCGTGCATACGGTAATGCTGGGCCCATGGATCCTGAGTCGCATTGAGGTAGAAACCCGCCCCTAGACCGAAATCATAGGCAGCGTCCGGATCATCAGGCACATCAGGCCCGCGAGGGCTGGTATCTGGCGCGACGATGATCAAGCCAAGTTCTGCTGCAAGTCGATGCGCACCCGCTTTCTGCATGAAGTTTTCATCGGTACAGGTCAGGCCGGACAGCCAGTACAGCACGGGCAGCTTTTCGCCCTGCTCCGCCTGAGGCGGCAGGTATACGGCAAACACCATGTCGCAGTTCAAGCTGGCAGAGCGGTGGCGATAGCGCTTGTGCCAGCCACCGAAGCTCTTCTGGCAGGAAATGTTCTCGAGGCTCATGGGCCCTCCTGAAGCGGGCCGGTGGTGTTCGCCAGGGCAAGGCAAAGCACCACGGCCCGACATGCGAAATCAATAGTGGATGACGGTCCGAATGCTCTTGCCTTCATGCATCAGGTCAAACGCATGGTTGATCTCGTCCAGCCCCATGTTGTGGGTGATGAAGGTATCCAGCGGGATCTCACCGGTCTGAGCCTTCTCCACATAGCCCGGCAATTCGGAGCGCCCTTTGACGCCGCCGAAGGCGCTGCCACGCCAGACCCGGCCCGTCACCAGCTGGAACGGACGAGTGCTGATCTCCTGACCGGCGCCGGCCACACCGATGATCACCGATTCGCCCCAACCCTTGTGGGCACATTCCAGCGCGGCGCGCATCAGCTGGACGTTGCCGACACACTCGAATGAATAGTCAACGCCACCATCGGTCATCTCGACGATGACTTCCTGGATCGGCTTGTCGTAATCCTTCGGATTGACGAAGTCGGTCGCGCCCAGTTCTTCGGCGATGGCGAACTTGGACGGATTGATGTCGATCGCGATGATTCGGCTGGCCTTGGCCATCTTTGCGCCGATGATCGCTGCCAGGCCGATGCCGCCCAGGCCGAAGACCGCTACTGTCGCGCCCTCTTCAACCTTGGCGGTGTTGAGTACCGCACCGATCCCTGTGGTTACGCCGCAACCCAGCAGGCAGACCTTGTCCAGTGGCGCTTCCTTGGGAATCTTCGCTACCGAAACCTCAGGCAACACGGTGTATTCGGAAAACGTCGAAGTACCCATGTAGTGGTAAATCGGCTGGCCGTTATAGGAAAACCGCGTGGTGCCGTCCGGCATCAGGCCCTTGCCCTGGGTCGCGCGCACCGAACTGCAGAGGTTGGTCTTGCCGGATTTGCAGAATTTGCACTGGCGGCATTCGGCGGTGTACAGCGGGATCACGTGATCGCCCACCGCCACCGAGGTAACGCCTTCGCCGACAGCTTCTACGATGCCGCCCCCTTCGTGACCAAGGATGCATGGGAAGACACCTTCCGAGTCTTCGCCGGAGAGCGTGTACGCGTCGGTGTGGCAGACGCCAGTCGCAACGATGCGCACCAGCACCTCGCCAGCCTTAGGCGGCTCGACGTCCACTTCGACAATTTGCAGAGGCTGATTGGGGGCAAACGCGACTGCGGCACGGGACTTGATGGTCATGGCTGGCTTTACTCGTGGATGAATGGTGAAGCGCAGTGTAGTTTTATCAGCGGACAGGGTTAATAAGCTGATCGTGGAAACATTATTGCCAGGCAGGGATAATCTAGCCCTATACCGAAAGGATCGCTTATGAACCGGTGGGAAGGCTTGGACGAATTCGTAGCAGTCGCTGAAGCGGGCAGCTTCATGCGCGCCGCCGAACATCTGCGCGTATCGTCATCTCATGTCAGTCGGCAAGTGGCGCGGCTTGAGGAACGCCTGCAGGCTCGCTTGCTCTATCGCACCACCCGCCGTGTATCGCTGACCGAAGCCGGCCATACCTTTCTCTCTCGCTGCCAACGTTTGATCGAAGAGCGCGACGAAGCCTTTCACGCCATCAGCGACCTGCATGCCGCCCCCACAGGGTTACTGCGGATGACCGCTGCAGTCGCGTACGGCGAACGCTTCATCGTGCCGCTGGTAAACGAATTCATGGCGCAGCACCCTCAATTGCGGGTTGACATTGAATTGTCAAACCGCACCCTCGATCTGGTGCAGGAAGGTTACGACCTGGCCATACGCCTGGGCCGACTCAGCGAATCACGGCTGGTCGCTACGCGCATCGCCCCGCGGGCGATGTATCTGTGCGCGGCACCGAGCTACCTCGAACGCTACGGCCGGCCTCACACGCTTTCCGAGTTGACGCGGCACAATTGCCTGATAGGCACCGTTGATACCTGGACGTTGCAGATCGAAGGCCGCGAGCAACCTTTCAAGCCCTCTGGCAACTGGCGTTGCAACAGCGGCCAGGCGGTGCTGGACGCTGCACTACGGGGCTTCGGGCTATGCCAGCTACCGGACTATTACGTCCAGGAACCGCTGCGCCGCGGTGAACTGGTGTCCTTGCTCGAAACCTATCAGCCGCCGAATACAGCCGTATGGGCCGTCTATCCGCAGCGGCGCTATCCCTTGCCAAAGGTCCGGCTATTGATCCAGGCATTGAAGCAGGGCCTGGCAAGCCGCCCTGAATACCGCAACGAACGCAATTGAGTTGCGACTGCGCCGCGCGTCCGACTGCCAGCGACAGGCGGAACCCGAATTAACCCACCACGTCGAAATCCTGAAGCCGGTGCCTCCGGCCCTCTGCTTGAGCGAGCCGGCCATTCAATCAGGAGGACATCATGCAGATTCTGGTGAACAGCAATCATAGCGTCGACGTGACCAGCAACCTTGAGGAGCACGTGAAGGCGACGGTCGAGAGCGAACTGGAGCGCTTCGACGATCAGCTGACCCGAGTCGAAGTTCATCTCAACGACGAGAACAGCGGCAAAAGTGGTCCGCAGGATAAGCGCTGCCAGATGGAAGCACGCGTCAAAGGGCACGAGCCCATCTCGACCAGCCACAAGGCGGACTCGCTGAATATGGCTATCGACGGCTGTGCCGAAAAGCTAAACCACGCACTAGCCCATGCGCTGGACAAGAAACTCAATCACCACTGAACGCCGCCTATGAGACCCGCCAAAGCGGGCCGATCGTCACCCGTGAGGAACCGAACCATCTGACAACGAGTGAGGCCGTACATGAACAGATTGCTCGATCGAGAAACCATGTCCCAACTGCTGGCAAAACGCGAAGCGCCCTGCCTGTCACTTTATCAGCCCACCCACCGCAGTTTCCCCGAGCGGCAGCAGGACCCGATTCGCTTCAAGCACCTCGTCCGTGAGCTGGAAGACTCGCTCAAGCAACAAGGCCGGGGGGATCAGGCCAAAGCATTGCTTAAGCCGTTCCACGACCTGATGAATGATCCCGACTTCTGGAATTCCAACCGTGATGGACTTGCCGTCTTCGGTGCGATGGATTATTTCGAAGTATTCCGCTTGCAACGCAGCGTTCCCGAGCTCGCCGTCGCCAATGATCGAATGCACCTCAAGCCGCTACTACGTATCGCGCAGTCTGCTGATCGCTATCAGATATTGGCGATCACCCTCAACTCGGTTCGTTTATTCGAAGGCAACCGCGACGGCATCGACGAAGTCCGCTTGGGCGACGGGGTACCGAAAACCCTTGAAGAAGCACTGGGGCGCGATCTGACCGAGAAGGGGCAGACCGGCTTCCCGCAAGGCTACAGCCGCGCCAGCGAGCGTGGCGACCCAATGCAGGTGGAAAGCGGTGGCGCTGGCCGCCAAGACGAAATCGATCGAGACCGGAAGCGTTTCTTCCGTGAAGTCGACCGCGCAATTCTCGAGCACCACAGCCGCAAGTCGCGACTGCCGCTGATCCTCGCCGCATTGCCGGAGCATCAGTTTCACTTTCGCAAACTCAGCCACAACGAGTTCATGCTTTCGGAAGGGATCGAAAGCGATGCATCGTTGCTGAGCCATGACGAACTTCGCCAAAGGAGCTGGATGGTCATGCAGCCGCGCTACCTCAAGCGTCTGGAAGGCTTCATCAACCAATACGGCGTCTCGCACGGTCAGGGACTGGCTACCGATCAGCTTGAGCAGATCGGCCAGGCGACACTCGAAGGCCGCGTTGCCACGCTTCTGGTGGAGGCGGAGCGTCAGATTCCAGGAGTTGTGGACAAGCAGCAGGGTAAGGCGGTCGCAGTGGAAGATGACACCGCGACGACGCCCGACCTGCTCGACGAGTTGACCATATGGACGCTGGAACAAGGCGGTGAGGTGATTGCTGTGCCTACCGAACGCATGCCAACTGAAAGTGGTGCCGCTGCAATCTATCGGTACTGATCGCAACGCCTCTAGAGCTGCTATGCAGAGCGCATCGACTTTGTGCCGAGCATTCTGAGCAGCGCTGGACTCACGATTTCCAGCGCTGCTCCAGCCATTGAAGATCCTCTGGACGAGTGATCTTCAGATTGTCGGTCCGACCTTCAACCAAACGCGGGTGGTATCCGGCCCATTCAAGCGCGGACGCTTCATCAGTCACCGCCACCCCGCTGGCAAGCGCATCCGCCAAGGCCTCGCGCAACGACCCAAGCCGGAACATCTGTGGGGTAAACGCCTGCCAGATGACGCTGCGATCAACCGTCTCCTGGACGCGGCCGTCTGTATCTGCCCGCTTGAGCGTATCGCGCGCCGGCACGGCGAGCAGCCCACCAACAGCATCGTTGGCGAGGGTCTCCAGCAGCTGATTGAGATCCGTGAGTGTCAGGTTGGGTCTGGCGGCGTCGTGCACCAGCACCCAGTCGTTGTCCGAGGCACCGAGGCCAGACAGTCTTCGCAGGCCGCCAAGCACGGAGTCAGCTCGCTCGCTACCGCCATCGGCACGGTGAACCCTCGGATCTATCGCGCAAGGGAGATCGGGCCAATAGGCATCATCACGCGCCAGGCAGACCACCAGTCCCATGAGCTGGGGATGACCCAGGAAACAATCCAGGGTGTGTTCGAGGATCGTCCTTCCAGCCAGCTGCAGATACTGCTTGGGACGGTCGGCTCGCATGCGACTGCCAATGCCGGCAGCCGGAATCACGACCCAGTAAGACGGGAGATTGTTTGCACTCATTCGGTGAGCTGAAAGAGAGTTTCGCCCTCTTTGACCATGCCCAACTCATGCCGAGCACGCTCTTCCACAGTTTCCATACCCTGCTTGAGCTCTCTGACCTCGGCTTCGAGAATTCGGTTGCGCTCAAGCAACCGCTGGTTCTCGCCCTGCTGCTCAGCGATCTGTTTGTTCAGCCCGCTGACCTGGGCGAGGCTGCCCTCGCCCACCCACAGGCGATACTGCAAGCCACCCAGGAGCAGAATCAGGACAACAAACAACCAGTAGGGACTGCGCATGGAGGGCATGGATCGAATTCGATTGGTTTCCAGTGACGTTGTATAAGCGGCGGTCAGCGACATGGCCCGGCTTTCCTTTGCTGGCTAGCGCATCGCCGTGCGGCGACCTTAACAGCGCTGACCGTTATCCACAAAAAAGGGCGACTAACGCCGCCCTTTTCTAGCATGCCCCAGCTTTTCTAGCGATAGCCAGATTAGCCGCGAAACTCGGCACGTCCCTTGTAAGCTGCTTTTCCGCCAAGCTGTTCTTCGATACGAAGCAACTGGTTGTACTTGGATACGCGGTCCGAGCGGCACAGTGAACCAGTCTTGATCTGGCCGGCAGCCGTTCCTACTGCCAAGTCGGCGATGGTGCTGTCTTCGGTTTCGCCTGAGCGGTGCGAAATCACCGCCGTGTAACCAGCAGCCTTGGCCATCTGGATGGCTTCCAGGGTTTCGGTCAGCGAACCGATCTGGTTGAACTTGATCAGGATCGAGTTACCGATGCCCTTCTCGATGCCTTCCTTGAGGATCTTGGTGTTGGTTACGAACAGGTCGTCGCCCACCAGCTGAACTTTGCTACCGATCTTGTCGGTCAGAACCTTCCAGCCAGCCCAGTCGGACTCGTCCATGCCGTCTTCGATGGAGATGATCGGGTAGCGCTCGGCCAGGCCCGCCAGGTAGTCAGCAAAACCGGCGGCGTCGAAGACTTTGCCTTCACCGGCGAGGTCATATTTACCGTTCTCGAAGAACTCGCTGGAAGCGCAATCAAGCGCCAGGGTGACGTCATCACCCAGCGTATAACCGGCGTTAGCCACCGCTTCTGCGATGGCTGCCAGGGCGTCTTCGTTGGATGCCAGGTTCGGTGCGAAGCCACCTTCGTCACCAACCGAAGTGCTCAGGCCACGGGCCTTCAACACGGCTTTCAGGTGGTGGAAGATTTCGGCGCCCATGCGCAGCGCATCAGCGAACGTCTTGGCGCCGACGGGCTGAACCATGAACTCCTGAATGTCGACATTGTTGTCGGCATGTTCACCACCGTTGATGATGTTCATCATCGGCACCGGCATGGAGTACTCACCCGGCGTACCATTGAGGTTGGCAATGTGCGCGTAGAGCGGCAGATCCTGGTCCTGCGCAGCGGCCTTGGCAGCAGCCAACGACACGGCAAGAATGGCGTTGGCTCCCAACGAGGCTTTGTTTTCGGTACCGTCCAGTTCGATCATGGCGCGGTCCAGCGCCTTCTGATCCAGCGGGTCCTTGCCCAGCAGCAGATCACGGATAGGGCCATTGATGTTGCCGACAGCCTTCAGCACACCCTTGCCCATGTAACGGCTCTTGTCGCCATCGCGCAGTTCCAGCGCCTCGCGGGACCCAGTGGAAGCACCGGACGGCGCACAGGCGCTGCCGGTAATGCCGTTATCCAGGATAACGTCCGCTTCAACAGTGGGATTGCCACGGGAGTCGAGAACCTCACGCCCTTTGATGTCGACGATCTTTGCCATTTTTATTAACACTCCGTAGATAGCTTCAAGGCTTCAAGCAGTTTCGATTGGCGCAAAATTCTTGATCAGATCATCCAGCTGCTTGAGCTGGGTGAGGAAGGGTTCGAGCTTGTCCAGACGCAGCGCACAGGGCCCGTCGCACTTGGCATTTTCCGGTTCCGGATGGGCCTCAAGGAACAATCCGGCCAGCCCTTGGCTCAGACCGGCCTTGGCCAGATCGGTAACCTGTGCGCGACGACCGCCAGCCGAGTCGGCGCGGCCACCCGGCATCTGCAGCGCATGTGTGACATCGAAGATCACCGGATATTGCATCCGCTTCATGATGTCGAAGCCGAGCATGTCGACGACCAGGTTGTTGTAGCCAAATGAGGAGCCGCGTTCGCAGAGAATCAGTTGATCATTGCCGGCTTCTTCACACTTGGTGAGGATGTGCTTCATTTCCTGCGGCGCGAGGAACTGCGCCTTCTTGATATTGATCACCGCACCGGTCTTCGCCATCGCCACCACCAGATCGGTCTGGCGCGAGAGGAAGGCCGGCAGCTGAATGATGTCGCACACCTCGGCCACCGGCTGTGCCTGGTGAGGCTCGTGTACGTCGGTGATCACCGGAACGCCGAAGGTCTTCTTCACTTCTTCAAAGATGCGCATCCCCTCTTCCAGGCCAGGGCCTCGGAAGGAGTTGATCGAGGAGCGATTGGCCTTGTCGAAGCTGGCCTTGAAAATATAGGGAATCCCGAGCTTCTCGGTGACCTTTACATAGGTTTCGCAGATCTGCAGTGCAAGATCGCGAGACTCCAGCACGTTCATCCCGCCAAACAACACGAATGGCTTGTCGTTGGCGATCTCGATACTGCCGACGCGAATGGTCTTCTGACTCATGCCTTGCCCGCCTTGTAATCCAGCGCTGCCTTGACGAAGCCACTGAACAGCGGATGACCGTCGCGCGGTGTGGATGTGAATTCAGGGTGGAACTGGCAGGCCACGAACCAGGGATGATCTGGTGCCTCGACCACTTCGACCAACGCGCCGTCACCGGAGCGACCGGTGATCTTCAGGCCAGCGGCCTGCAGTTGCGGCAGCAGGTTATTGTTCACTTCATAGCGATGGCGATGACGCTCGATGATGCGCTCCTTGCCGTAGCAGGCGAACACATTGGAGCCTGCCTCCAGACCGCATTCCTGCGCACCCAAACGCATGGTGCCACCCAGGTCTGACGCATCGCTGCGGGTTTCCACAGCACCGGTGGCATCTTCCCACTCGGTGATCAGACCCACGACCGGATGGGTGCTGTCCTTGTCGAACTCGGTGGAATTGGCGTCGGTCCAGCCAAGCACGTCACGAGCGAACTCGATCACCGCAACCTGCATGCCGAGGCAGATGCCGAGGTAAGGAATCTTGTTCTCGCGAGCATATTTGACCGTAGCGATCTTGCCTTCCACGCCGCGCAGACCGAAACCACCCGGAACCAGGATCGCATCCATGCCTTCCAGCAAGCTGGTGCCCTGGTTTTCGATGTCTTCGGAATCAATGTAGCGAAGGTTCACTTTGGTACGGCTCTGGATGCCAGCATGGCTCATTGCTTCGATCAGAGATTTGTACGCATCCAGAAGTTCCATGTACTTGCCGACCATGGCAATGGTGACTTCCCGCTCCGGGTTTAGCTTGGCGTCGACGACACGATCCCACTCGGACAGATCGGCGCCGCCGCACTCCAGACCGAAGCGCTCAACCACAAAGTCGTCCAGCCCCTGAGCATGCAGCACGCCAGGGATCTTGTAGATGGTGTCAACGTCTTCAAGGCTGATCACCGCGCGTTCTTCGACGTTAGTAAACAGTGCAATCTTGCGCCGTGAGGAGACGTCGATCGGATGGTCGGAGCGGCATACCAGTACATCCGGCTGCAGACCGATGGAGCGCAGCTCCTTGACCGAATGCTGGGTTGGCTTGGTCTTGGTTTCACCAGCCGTGGCGATATAAGGGACCAGCGTCAGGTGCATCAGCATCGCGCGTTTCGCGCCCACTTCGACGCGAAGCTGGCGGATTGCCTCAAGAAAGGGTTGCGACTCGATGTCGCCGACCGTGCCGCCAACCTCCACCAGCGCGACGTCAGCATCGCCAGCGCCTTTGATGATGCGGCGCTTGATTTCGTCAGTGATGTGCGGAATTACCTGAATGGTGGCGCCCAGGTAGTCACCACGGCGCTCGCGACGCAGTACATCTTCGTAGACGCGGCCGGTGGTGAAGTTGTTGCTCTTGGTCATCGTGGTGCGGATGAACCGCTCGTAGTGACCCAAGTCGAGATCGGTCTCGGCGCCGTCATGAGTGACGAACACCTCACCGTGCTGGAACGGGCTCATGGTGCCCGGATCGACGTTGATGTAAGGGTCCAGCTTGAGCATCGTGACCTTCAGGCCCCGCGCCTCCAGGATGGCCGCCAATGAAGCCGAGGCGATGCCTTTCCCCAATGAAGAAACAACACCACCCGTGACGAAGATGTAGCGCGTCATGAAAAACCCTAGAAGTCTGCGTTAAGCGGTCAGCGCCGCCGGGGGAAAGCGAAGGTGCCACTGCGCCTGGGGCGGCAATAGCTCAACTGCCACGGTTTTCGAAGAAAGCCGCAGAAGCTGTGTTGGGACGGGAGCGTAGTCTACTCGAAAGACCCTACCAGCTCAAACCTAGCGTCGGCCGGCGGCGACCACTGCAGCGACAGGGCTTGGGCATCGAACTGCGGCAGATTGGCGACCGCAACGAGCTCACCGTCGACGAAGAGCAACGGTAGACGCGAACGCACGAACCCTGGCGTTCCAGCCTCATTGAGCAACCGCTTGAGGTCACGCCGGCCACGGTTAGGAATTCTCAGTGATTCGCCGCCCTGACGATAGCGCACCTGCAGCAAGCCCTGCCCAGCGTAGCCGCTCAAGCGTAGGAAGCCGTTGCCGGGCAGCTGCAGGTCAGTGCTCGGCTGCGGCCAGTCGACTGCCCCCGCCACGGTGGCCAACCAGGGCCCCGATAACCACCAGAGGCAACCATCGCCTCTGTGCAGCTCGCCAGCAGCTAAGCGCCAGACCGGAGCGGCATCTGGAGCGGCATCACGCAACGCATCCCAGCCAGCCCAATGATCACTATCAGGAAGCGCCGTCAGATCAGCCAACCAATAGCGCAACGCATTGCGCTGACGAGCGGGACTGAGCGATTCCAGTGACAACAAGGAGAGCTTCGGCATCGGTAGCCACTGATACCGGCAAGGCGCATGAGCTTTGCGCAGATCAATTTCGGCGAGCTCATCCAGCAACTGCTGTGCCTCGCCCAGATGCCCGGCGGCGCGCGCCATATTTTCCACGGCTCGCGGCCAGCGCTGCCGGAGCACTGGCATGACACGATGACGAAGAAAGTTTCGCGCATGTTCGGTGCACTCGTTGCTTGGGTCCTCGACCCAGCTGAGGCGCTGCGCCCGCGCGTAAGCCTCCAGTTCTTCACGCCCGACATTCAGTAAAGGCCGCACCAGCCATCCATCGCCCAGCGCACGTACTGCTGGCATGCTGGCAAGGCCCCGCACCCCCGCGCCACGCAGCAGGCGAAAGATCAGGGTCTCCGACTGATCGTCTCGATGCTGACCCGTGAAAAGCACGTCGGCTGTGTTCAAGCACTTGCTGAAAGCCGCATAGCGTGCAGCTCGCGCGGCGCTTTCGAGGCTTGGACCAGGCTCCACCCGTACCCGCACAACCTGCAACTCAATGCCGAGCCTTTGGCAGATGGACCGGCAGTGCTCCGGCCAACCCTCGGCTGCAGGCTGCAAACCATGGTGGATATGGATCGCGCTTATTGGCGGTAGCCTTTCGCGAGTCGATAAACGCACCAATAGATGCAGCAGCGCGGTGGAGTCCAGCCCACCGGAAAAAGCCACACGCCAGCGCGGCGCGGTACGCCATGGTTGCAATGCATCAAGCAGCCGAGACTCGAGAGACATCTGATTGCAGCTCAAAATAAACGAAGGCCAGCATGAGCTGGATGGTCGAACGCGAGCCAATCGTACGGATCAGTGGGGCACTGAAACAATCTGGCAAAGTGAAAGGATCAGACACGAAAACGGCGGGAAAACCCGCCGTTTCGTTCATCGGTCACCTAGTCATCAGGCAATGCCGTAGCTCATCAGACGCTCGTAACGCCGCGCCAGCAGGGCCTCGGTATCAAGCCCTTTGAGCATGTCAAGCTGAACGGTCAACTCGTCACGCAGCGACGCCGCGATCGCCGCCGGATTACGATGGGCGCCGCCCAGCGGCTCGGGTACGACCTTGTCGACGATACCGAGATTCTTCAAACGCTCAGCGGTTACACCCATCGCCTCGGCAGCTTCCGGCGCCTTGTCAGCAGTCCGCCATAGAATGGAGGCGCAGCCTTCAGGCGAAATGACCGCATAAGTCGAGTACTGCAGCATGTTCAGCTGGTCGCAAACGCCAATAGCCAGCGCACCACCGGAACCACCCTCGCCGATCACTGTGGCGATGATGGGGGTTTTCAGCCGTGCCATGACCCGCAGGTTCCAGGCAATTGCCTCGCTCTGGTTGCGCTCTTCAGCATCGATACCCGGATAGGCGCCAGGTGTGTCGATGAAGGTGAGGATCGGCATCTTAAAGCGCTCGGCCAATTCCATCAGGCGGCACGCCTTGCGATAGCCCTCAGGACGGGGCATACCGAAATTACGACGCACCTTTTCGCGGACCTCTCGACCTTTCTGATGACCTATGATCATCACCGGCTCGCCGTTCAGGCGAGCCGTACCACCGACGATTGCGGCGTCATCGGAGAAATGGCGATCGCCATGTAGCTCTTCGAACTCGGTGAACAGGTGTTTGATGTAATCGAGCGTGTAAGGGCGCTGCGGGTGTCGGGCCAGACGAGCGATCTGCCAACTGGTTAGATTGCCGAAGATGCTCTCGGTGAGCGACTCGCTCTTGTCCTGCAGGCGGGCAATCTCATCGCCAATGTTCAGCGAGTTGTCATTACCAACCAGGCGCAATTCTTCGATCTTGGCTTGCAGGTCGGCGATCGGCTGTTCGAAATCGAGAAAATTCGGGTTCATAGGCATCCGTCATGCGTCGACGGCCAGGCGGCCGGGAGCTGTTCCGTTTTTTGCGCCCTACCTTACGGGACGGACGCATTCAGGTCGAACAAAATGTTCACAATCATGACCCGATCAGAGATCAGGCCGGTTCAGGACGCCGATGGTTCTCGCACCTGCAAAGGTGCCCCCATCGGCGGGTCCCACTATCGGTATTGCAGAAAGACGTTGTCGCGCCCGAACTGGTCACGCAATGCCTGAATCAAGTTGTCAGCAGGGTCGATTCGCCAACCTTCGCCGAACTGCAACAGAGCCCGGGCATCAGCGCCGGTGTACTCCAGCGTAATCGGACAGGCGCCGCGATGACGACCGCAAACATCGGCCAACCAACGGACCCGATCGCCTTTTAGCGCATCGCTGGCCACTTTGACTCGCAGACTTTCGGCCAACCCGGTTCGGGCCTCCTCCAGACTCATGACCCGCTTGGCTCGCAGGCGCAATCCTCCCGAGAAATCATCATTACTGACTTCGCCCTCAACCACCACCAGGGCATCGGTCTGCAGTAACGCCTGAGCGCTGTTGAAGGCTTCGGCGAACAGCGAGGCTTCGATCCGCCCTGAGCGATCGTCCAGAGTAATAAAGCCCATCTTGTCGCCTTTCTTGTTCTTCATGACCCGTAGGTTGACGATCAGCCCGGCTACAGTTTGCTCGCCCCGAGCAGGACGCAGATCGATAATGCGCTGACGAGCAAAGCGGCGGACCTCGCCTTCGTATTCATCGATTGGATGCCCGGTAAGGTAGAGGCCAAGGGTGTCCTTCTCGCCTTTCAGACGCTCCTTCAAGGACAACTCGCGAGCTTTGCGATGGTTCGCATAGACATCTGCTTCGGGCTCAGCAAACAAGCCTCCAAACAGGTCCGCATGGCCGCTGTCGAGGCTGCGTGCCGTCTGCTCTGCTGCCTGAATCGCCTCTTCCATTGCCGAGAGCAGTACCGCCCGATTGCGATCGATATTGGCCTGGTAGGCTTTCGGCTCATCAGAGAAATAAGGCCCAAGGCGATCCAGCGCGCCCCCACGGATCAGGGCTTCGAGGGTGCGCTTGTTGATTCGCTTAAGATCGACCCGGCTGCAGAAATCGAACAGGTCCTTGAACGGCCCACCTTCCTTGCGACATTCACAAATGGCTTCGACCGGGCCCTCACCGACGCCTTTGATCGCGCCAAGCCCGTAAATGATCCGACCATCGTCACTGACCGTGAACTTGAACTCGGAGTTGTTCACATCAGGCGCGTCGATGCGCAGCTTCATGCTGCGGCATTCTTCGATCAGCGTGACCACCTTGTCGGTGTTGTGCATGTCCGCCGATAGAACCGCTGCCATGAAAGGCGACGGGTGATGCGCCTTGAGCCAGGCGGTCTGGTAGGAAACCAGGCCATAGGCCGCCGAGTGAGATTTGTTGAAGCCGTAGCCGGCAAACTTCTCGACGAGGTCAAAAATGTTACCCGCCAGATCAGCGTCGATGCCGTTGTTGGCACAGCCTTCGATGAAGCCGCCGCGCTGCTTGGCCATTTCTTCGGGCTTCTTCTTACCCATGGCGCGACGCAGCATATCCGCCTGGCCAAGGGTATAGCCGCCCATGACCTGCGCAATCTGCATCACCTGCTCCTGATACAGGATGATGCCGTAGGTGGGAGCCAGCACCGGCTTGAGGCCCTCATACTGGTAATCCGTATGCGGGTAGGAAATTTCTGCCCGGCCGTGCTTACGATTGATGAAGTCGTCAACCATGCCCGACTGCAGCGGGCCAGGTCGGAACAGCGCCACCAGAGCGATGAGGTCTTCCAGGCAGTCCGGCTTGAGCTTTTTGATCAGCTCTTTCATCCCGCGCGATTCAAGCTGGAAGACTGCGGTCGTCTCGGCTTTTTGCAGCAACGAATAGGTCGGCTTGTCATCCAGCGGGATGAAATCAATGTTGACCGGATCGAGCCCCTTGCGTGCCTGCTCGCGGTTGATGGTTTCCAGCGCCCACTTGATGATGGTCAGGGTACGCAGGCCAAGGAAGTCGAACTTGACCAGGCCCGCCTGCTCGACGTCATCCTTGTCGAACTGAGTCACCAGGCTGCCGCCTTCGTCATCGCAGGCGATAGGTGCAAAATCTGTGAGCTTGGTGGGCGCGATGACCACGCCGCCGGCGTGCTTGCCGGTACCGCGCGTGATCCCTTCGAGCTTGAGCGCCATATCCCAGATTTCCCGGGCGTCTTCGTCGACGACCAGGAAATCCCGGAGCGGCTCTTCCATTTCGTAGGCTTTCGCCAGAGTCATGCCGACTTCGAAGGGAATCATCTTCGACAGTCGATCAGCCAGGCCGTAGGACTTACCCTGCACCCGCGCCACGTCACGCACCACCGCCTTGGCCGCCATGGTGCCGAAGGTAATGATCTGGCTGACCGCGTTGCGGCCGTACTTCTCCGCCACGTAGTCGATGACCCGGTCACGGCCATCCATGCAAAAGTCGACGTCGAAGTCGGGCATGGAGACCCGCTCCGGGTTAAGAAAACGTTCGAACAGCAGGTCGTAGGCCAGCGGATCGAGATCGGTGATCTTCTGCACGTAGGCCACCAGCGACCCCGCACCCGATCCCCGCCCAGGCCCAACCGGCACGCCATTGCTCTTCGCCCACTGGATGAAGTCCATGACGATGAGGAAGTAGCCGGGGAAGCCCATCTGAATAATGATGTCGAGCTCGAAATTCAGCCGGTCGATGTAAACCTGCTTTTTCGCCTCATAGTCCGACGTGTCCTTCGGCAGCAGCACCTCGAGTCGCTCATCGAGCCCATCGAACGATACCTTGCGGAAATATTCGTCCATGGTCATGCCATCCGGCACCGGAAAATCGGGCAGGAAGTAGGTACCGAGCTGCACTTCAATGTTGCAGCGCCGGGCGATCTCTACGGTGTTCTCCAACGCCTCTGGCAGATCGCTGAACAGCTCCCACATCTCCTCAGGCGTCTTCAGATACTGCTGATCGGAGTAATTGCGCGGCCGCCGCGAGTCGTCGAGGGTACGGCTTTCACCGATACACACGCGCGTTTCGTGGGCTTCAAAATCTTCTTGTTTGAGAAAGCGCACGTCGTTGGTAGCCACAAGCGGAACACTGCAGCGCTGCGCCAATACCACCGCCGCATGCAGATGTTCTTCGTCATTGATGCGGCTCGTACGCTGTACTTCAAGATAGAAACGCTGCGGAAAGGTTTGCCTCCACTCATCCAGCAACGCCTCGGCCAGGGCTTCTTCGCCATCGAGCAGCGCATGGCCGATCTCCCCTTCCTTGGCGCCCGACAATGCAATCAAACCATCTGCCGCGCCTTTGACCCAGTCGCGCTCAATGATGATCTGATCGTTACGCTGACCTTCTGTCCAACCGCGCGAAACCAGTTCAGTCAGGTTGCGATATCCCTGGCTGTTCATCGCCAGCAAGGTCAAGCGGCTGAGCGGTCCATCTTCATCGCGGCTGGCCAGCCAGATATCGGCACCACAGATCGGCTTGATCCCTGCGCCTTGTGCCGCCTTGTAGAACTTGACCAGCGAGCACATGTTGCTCTGGTCCGTGACCGCCACCGCTGGCATGCCTGCGCTTGCTACCGACTTCACCAACGGTTTGACGCGCACCAGTCCGTCAACCAGAGAATATTCAGTGTGCAGACGGAGGTGGACGAAGGAGACGGGCATGAACGAACCTTGGACTGGCGAAACGACAAGCCGCGAATTGTACCGGAAAGCCGCAGTCGATTAAGACGGCGTTTAACCGCTTGTGGATCAGCGGAAAGCACGCCTCGATAGACTGAGGAATGCCGGCGAAGATCAGCCTAGCAGGCTAGCCGCTTTGGAGGTCACGCGCTCAACCACGGCGCCGCCTTGCTCCAGGAGGTTGCGCACCGGCGCGAAGGAACGGCGATGGATGATGGTCGGACCGAGACGCCGCAGGGCGTCGAGGTGATGCGGCGTTGGATAGCCTTTATGGGCGGAAAGCCCATAGCCCGGATAGCACAGGTCCAGCGCACACATTTCCCGATCCCGGCTGACCTTGGCCAGAATCGATGCAGCGGCGATTGCGGGTACCTGTGCATCGCCCTGTATGACCGGTGCGCTCGGCACCGCAAGCTGGGGGCACCGATTACCGTCGATCAAGGCCAATCGAGGTCTGATGCTGAGCCCTTCGACTGCACGCTGCATGGCCAGCATGGTGGCATGAAGGATGTTCAGCTGATCGATCTCATGCACCTCGGCGCGAGCAATGCACCAAGCCAGCGCTTTCTCGCAAATCTCATCGAATAACGCCTCGCGGCGCGCCTCGGTGAGCTTCTTCGAATCGTTCAAACCCTCGATCGGACGCAAGGGGTCAAGGATCACCGCTGCAGTGACCACGGGTCCACACAGCGGCCCACGGCCCACTTCATCGACGCCAGCGACCAGTTCTTCAACCAGATTGAAATCCAGCCCGATTTGCATCAGCGCGCGCCTACCAGTTCGAGCACTGCATCGGCCGCCTGGCTCGAGGCATCGCAACGCAGCGTACGGTGAATCGCATCAAACCCGTCGGTCTGCCTGTCGCCGTTATCCAGCAATGGCGACAACAGCTGAGCCATTGCGGCTGGAGTCGCAGCGTCCTGAAGCAACTCAGGAACAAGTAGCCGCTGGGCCAACAAATTAGGCAAGGCCACATACGGGCTTTTAACCAGGCGCTTGAGAATCCGAAACGTCAGCGGTGCGACGCTGTAAGCCACCACCATGGGCCGCTTGTATAGCAAGGCCTCCAGCGTTGCGGTGCCAGAGGCGATCAGCACCGCATTGCAGGCGGCCAACGCCTCATGGGAACGACCGTCGAGCAACGTCAGCGGGAGGTCCCGTCCTGTCAGCATCTGCTCCAACTGAGCTCGCCGCTCGGAACTGGCACAGGGCACCACGAAACGAATCCCCGGACGCATCGAGCGCAATCGGTCGGCTGCGGCCAGGAACAGTTCGCCAAGGCGAGCCACCTCTCCACCCCGACTACCGGGCATCAACGCCACGACCAGCCCGTCCTGCGGCAGATTCAATAGAGCCCGCGCCTCGGCTCGATCAGCTACTAATGGGATAGTATCGGCCAGTGGGTGGCCTACAAAACGCACCGCTACCTGATGGTCGTGGTAAAACTTCGCCTCGAAGGGAAACAGCGTCAGCATCAGGTCGCAGGCTTCACGGATTTTCAACACACGCTTTTGACGCCATGCCCAGACCGAAGGGCTGACGTAATGCACCGTCCTGATACCAGCACGCCGCAATTTAAGCGCCAGGTCCAGATTGAAATCCGGCGCGTCAATTCCGATAAACACATCGGGACGTACTTCAAGCAAGGTCTTGAGCAGTCGTTTGCGTCGACCGAGCAGTTCCGGTAGGCGCCCGAGCACCTCAACCAACCCCATGACAGCCAGGCGTTCTTGCGGAAAATAGGATTTAAGCCCCTGCGCCTCCATTCGAGGGCCGCCCACGCCAACGAATTCGACCATCGGATGCTGCGCCTTCAGCGCTTGCATCAATCCGGCGCCAAGAATGTCGCCAGACGCTTCACCAGCAACCAACGCAACTTTTAGAGGTTTTGACATATCAGCGGGTGATACCGCGGTTCGAAGCCCGCACTGAGTCTCTAAACAGCGCTACCTCAGGAAATGCCTGGGCATCCACCTCGAGCGCAGCCAGTGCAGCCTCGACCGTCAATCCCTTGCGATAGACGACTTTATAAGCATTGCGCAGTGCCATGATGGCTTCGGTGCTGAAGCCCCGACGACGCATGCCTTCGAAGTTCATGCTGCGCGCTTCGGCCGGATTGCCAAATACCGTCACAAAGGCGGGAACGTCTTTGCCTATGGCCGTGCCCATGCCGGAAAAGCTGTAAGCACCGATGTGGCAATACTGATGGACAAGGGTGTATCCAGACAGGATCGCCCAGTCACCCACATGCACATGGCCAGCCAGCGCTGTGTTATTGACCAGGATGCAATGATTGGCGATGACGCTGTCATGGCCAATGTGCGCATAGGCCATGATCAGGTTGTGGTCACCGAGCGTGGTCTCGCCTCGATCCTGCACGGTGCCGCGGTGAATGGTCACCCCTTCGCGGATCACGTTGTGATCACCAATCACAAGGCGGGTAGGCTCACCCTTGTATTTGAGGTCGGGGGTATCTTCACCCACAGAGGAAAACTGGAAGATTCGATTGTGCCGGCCGAGACGGGTCGGCCCCTTGATGACCACGTGAGACGCGATCACGGTACCCTCGCCTATTTCGACATCCGGGCCGATGATCGACCACGGGCCGACCTGAACGTCATCCGCCAGCCGGGCCGCAGGATCGACGATGGCGCGAGGGTCGACCAAACTCATATCTTCTGTTCCGCACAAATGATTTCCGCCGAGCATACCGGCTTACCGTCAACACTGGCGCGGCAATCGAACTTCCAGATTCCGCGCTTGGCGCTGATGAAGGATGCCTCGAGCGTCAACTGATCGCCCGGCACGACGGGTTGACGAAAACGCAGCTTGTCCGAGCCAACGAAAAAGTACAGCGTGCCATCGGCTGGCTTCGCACCCATCATCTTGAAACCAAGCAGCCCCGCCGCTTGCGCCATGGCTTCAATGATCAATACGCCCGGCATGATCGGATGTTGCGGAAAGTGGCCGTTGAAGAAGGGTTCGTTGATGGTGACATTCTTGTAGCCGCGAATACGCTTGGCATCCGTGTCTAACTCCACCACCCGGTCAACCAGCAGAAAGGGGTACCGGTGGGGAAGGTATTCGCGTATCTCGTTGATATCCATCATTTGGAAAAAAAGCCCGTAAGGAGAATGGGAGCCTGCACAGCCATATAGCCGAGCGACCCGCTGGCAAATGCCTTCTGAAAGGAGCGATCAGACGGTATGGTCAGCCATCAGAAGCCGTATCCCCGCGCGGGGTCACGGACGCCAAGCGCTTTTCTACCTGCTGCAGCCGGCGCGCCATGTCGTCAAGGTGCCGAATCCGAGCAGCACTCTTGCGCCATTCCGCAGCAGGCTGCATGGCCGTTCCAGAAGAATAGCTGCCCGGCTCGGTGATAGACCGCGTGACCATGGTCATGCCGGTGATGAACACGTTATCGCAGACTTCGATATGCCCAACGAGCCCAGCGCCGCCAGCAATCATGCAGTTACGACCAATTTTCGTACTACCGGAAATCCCGGAGCAGCCAGCCATGGCAGTGTTGTCACCGATCTGTACGTTATGCGCGATCATGATCTGGTTATCCAGCTTGACGCCATTGCCTATAACCGTATCCGATATCGCACCACGGTCGATGGTGGTATTGGCGCCAATCTCGACGTCGTCACCAATACGCACGCCACCGAGCTGAGCAATCTTTTCCCAACTGCCCTGCTCATTGGCGAAACCGAACCCTTCACCCCCTATCACCGCTCCGGGCTGAATGACCACACGCTCGCCGATGATTACGTCATGGCAGAGGGTAACGCGAGCAGCGAGCCGACCTCCCGCGCCGATGCGGCTTCGCGCACCGACAAGGGATTGTGCTCCGATCTCCACACCGGGCCCCACCCAGGCATCTGCCTCAATCACCACCTGCGCTCCAATACGCGCCGAGGGATCAACCGAGGCACTGGGATCAACAACTGCAGTGGGGTGAATACCGATGGGCGCCAGTGGGCGCCTCTCAAACAGGTGCGAGAGGCGTGCATAGGCAAGATACGGGTTGGCTACAACCAATGCGGCACCGGTGTAGCCATCGGCATCCTTGGCGGTAAGCAGCACGCCGCCCGCTCTCGTCGCGGCCAGAAATTTCCGGTACTGCGCATTGGCCAGAAAGCTCAAATGCTCAGGGCCAGCATCCTGCAATGTCGCGAGACCTGACACTTGCAGCGAGCCATCGCCGCGCAGGTCGGCACCGAGCCGTTCGGCCAGATCGCCGAGCGTATAAGCCACTCTGCTCATTAGCGCAGCTGATTCATGCGCTCAATGACCTGGCGGGTGATGTCGTACTGCGGCTTGACATCAACCACCGCGCCACGCTCGAGCACCAGATCATAGTCACCCTTTTTGATGACCTCTTCGACTGCCTTGTCCAGCTTTGGCTTGAGCTACTTGAGC
>Ga0207893_1000282_pt1 | contig 31006 bp, 45 predicted proteins | sample MalvirmetaMSP121_FD_184233 | JGI IMG/M metagenome (GOLD analysis project Ga0207893, IMG submission 184233) | Marine viral communities from the Deep Pacific Ocean - MSP-121 (SPAdes) | ecosystem: Environmental > Aquatic > Marine > Oceanic | place: Pacific Ocean | collected 2001-06-02 | reverse complement strand
ATTACTTATTTCGTATGTGTACTCACAAGTATCGCACTCCATAAGACGTTTTATCGTTCCTTTGGCCGTGAAGTTATTCTTTAACAACACCGCATCTTCGCCCCCACAGTTAGGGCATTCGTGTTTTAAACCGCCTTGTATAACTCCTGCGTGGGTGTTGTTGGTAATGTAGTTTTGAAGAACCATAAAAACATCTTCTAAAACGATTATGTCCATTTCGCAGTACTTAATCATGTCTTCTAAGGCTTTTTTATCCCCTTGTAGACATTTAGTCCACATTTCAAAGCCCTCGTGTTCTAATTTTGCCCCCACGCCTAAAAATTTAGCGATGTAGTCTAATCGATTAGAGTTAAAGCTAAAGTTCCATTTTGCCTTTTTTAGCGTGTCTAATGATCTGTATTTTGGAAACATTGGTATTCTATGATATAAACAACGTGTTCTAATCTTCTTTATATCAAATCGATCTCCGTTGTGAGCTACTATCTCATCTGCTGAATTGGCTATTTTAATAAACTTTTCAAGTAGCTTTTTGTCACATTTATTACTGTCCCAACTTAGCGTATGTACTTTTTCTTGCCCCTCCCACTTATACGAGATGCAAATAATTCGCCAATCCTCAATTATATTGTCGGTAGGGATGTTTATTTTCCAACCAGTGCGCCAACTATACACAATCATTGGCGATGTTTCAATATCGAAAAACAGCCGTTTGATATTCTTGTACTTTCTTAACTCTTTCAGTTTTGTTAGTTCTGTTTCGTTAATATAATACCTTGCTGTCTGTCTACCGGGATCGTGTTGTTTTACATCAATTCCTAAGTTTTCAGCTTCTTCGTCATAAAGACGAACTCTTGTTTTTCCCAAACTGTTTGTATTAGTTAGTACTAGCTTATGTTAACAATAAAATCCTTAATTATGCACGCCATATTCTTAGCGGATTCTATCTTATTGCAATCATTCTCATTAGTTCCGAAAAAAGGCTCTATCAATATTGTAGGAGCTTTAGGATAATACACGCTTGCAAATCCTCTATCGTTTTTGTTCACTAATGCTTTTAAACCGTTGTTCCTAAGTTTTATTCCCGTCCAGTTATGCACTATGTCGCTGAATATCTTAGCATAATACTTTCCTTTAGTGCTATTGAAATAATACAAGGTTTCGCATCCGTTGGCTTGCGGTGTAGCAGCATTAAAATGTAGCTCTACAACTAAATCAAAATCTACCTTGTTTAGCTTACTGGCGGTATTTTTTATTCGAGATGTATAACCGGAAATATTATGATCGTGTAGGAATACGTTTGCTTCCTGTATATAGGTTAAAACTTCTTTATAAAAATCCCATTCAGAAACTTTTAAATGAGGTGAAACCGCCCCTTTTGCTCGTTCGTGGTGTCCTATTACAAATGCTATTCTCATCTTACTTGGTTTTGTTTTGGCTGCGATCTTTAATAATACTCTGAACTGCTCCAATACCTAAGAGAGTAGCTATAAATATGTAGGTAGCATCCACAAACTCAATTACGTTGTTGTTGTTTATAAAGCGTACTACTACATAAGTGACTAAAAGCAAACAGAATAAAGCAACAAACCTTTTACTGCTCGTTGGCTTTTCGGCATTTATTAGGCTTCCAAAAAACTCTTTAATTTGATCTATTAATTTTTTCATAGCTTTTATTTTAAGACGTATTCAAGATTCGGGATAATAGTTGATTCGATTTGCGCTTTCATAAACGCCAATTCTTGTAAAGTGTAACCGTGTTCTTTGTGTGTAGCAAGAGAGCTATATATCAAAACATCGTTATCCCTATCAATAGGCTTTCTAAGTAAGTGACGTACTTTAGCGTGGTTTACCCCCTCCATTTCATAGAAAGACTTTAGCAAACAATCTTCCATATTTTCAACGTTTAGGTGTATTACTTTTTCGGTTGATCGCTCGGCTTGTCTTAGCATTTCCTTGTAGGCCTTGTCTATTTCGATGTTCTTATATCGTGCCGTAGCGTTTACTGCAAGTTCTTTAGATTTATGCTGTTCAAATATTACAGATACATAGTTGAAATCATCTTTTCCGTTTATAGCGATTAGTATTAAAAAACGGTCTGCGATAGTGGTTTCAAATACTCTATCTACTGCCATTTTAATATTATTGATGGAGGTTAGATCCATCACTTTGTCGAATATATCCAGTTTTAAATCACTCTCTTTTTTTTCTTTTAGTAGCTTTTTATTTTCGGTTTTGTACTGAAAATATTTAAACAAAAGCCCTCCAAAAGCAATAAGAAAAGTCAATACTGCTGGAATTATTATGTTAGGGTCAATCAAAACTTGGGGTTTCTATTTTAGTCATTATCTGGCTCGTACCAGAATCTTTGTTTGGTTGTTGGATTTATATTATTGATATTCCGTTGCTTTCCTTGTCGTATATATCTTCTATTTCAGACTGCGAAAATGTCTTCGCCCAAAATCCAACTTCATCTAAAGTCATATCATAGTAAATCCCTGCCGGGTGATATGCAAGACCAAATTGCGAGCTCGTAAACACAACAGAAGTAGCTCCTCCTGAGTGATAACTAACGGTTGTTTCAACACCATCAATCCAAACTTCCACCGTATTAAAATCTATCATGTTTACAAAAATCTGATGCCATCCGGTGTCGGATATTCCTTGATTTGTGTTGTAGGTTCTTCTACCGCCGGACGATGTTCCCGTATTGTCGCCATAAGTAACATAAACTGTGCTACTTGTAACGGTAACACTAAAAGCCCTGTTTCTGCTACTGCTTATTTCATAAACAATAACCTCTTGCCCTGAACCGGGTGCGGTTGGAAACTTTACCCACGCCTTAAAAGCTACCGGGAGACTTGTTATTCCTAAGTCGCCAATAAGATCAATATAATCGTCAACCCCATCGAAACTATACGCCGTCCCAACCTGTCCAGTCTCGTTCATCGTTGCTCCATACCTTACTCCATTGTAATTCCCGGTTACATCAAAGACATCTGTTCCTGATGTCTCGTTTAATCTATAATAAGCAATCAAATCTGTTAGATATGGGGACGGGTCTCCATATACCATATCGCTTCCTAAATAAGCCTTACTAATTTCGTTCGACCCCAAATAAATCTTATTAATATTTGTATTTCCAAGTTTTAAACTCATTATGCGTCTGTTATTATATAGAAAGTAGTTGCGTTCGGACTCCCTGCATCGTATTCAGCTTGTGTTAAACTAACCACATTTGCCACAACATCACTCCCGCTTGGCTCGCCAGTAGTTACAGAATTAATTGTATTTTCTTCTTCAGTAGTAACGCCCACCTTTGCCGTGTTGGCTGTAACCGCACTGTTGTTGGCGACTTCAGTGTCAAAATCACTAATAGTGCTTGCTGTTTGTGTGCCGGTGTGATTGCTCCTGTCTCTGTTAGCCGTATCTCTTGCGTTTAGCTCGGTTGTTGTTTCAAAATCTGCAATATCTGCCGGCTGTGTTGCAGTGTTGGCCTTGCTCTCTACATCATCCAAATCTACAGCCTGCGTTACTGTTAAATGATCTACCTTTGTATTTCTTGCATCTGTTGTAAATTTATGCGTAGTTGCGCTATCGTCAATATCATCAGCATCGAGAACAACTACTCCTGTTTCCCCATTAACACTGTCAACAGCACCGCCACCGCCACCACTTGTAGCAACTCCTACTTGAGTGATGTTATAAATATCGGTGTCGCTTTCTCTACCCTCTTTGGTAATTTGGTAAATGCAATAGCGCACATCCTCTAAAGTTTGTGGTATTTCAGTAGTTACTGCGCTATGGTCTAACGTGAGATTAAGCACCCTTTGGTAGATATAGCACTTATCGCCATTTTGCCAACCTAAATCGTTAGGCAGTGTGATCGTCTTAGCTGTAACAATAACAGCAAGATTGGAGTTTCTATCGGCTAAGGTAAGCGTATAATCGTCGCTTATTTCTTTCCATTTTGCGCCGTGTAACGCCCCTACTGGCATCTTAGATTCAATAAACCCTCCCGAACCGTCCGGTTCAGAAATTGGCGTGTACTCCGTACCGTCCGGAGCAATCTTTGTAGGTAGTTGGTTAATGGTTCTTATGCCGTCAACCTTTGCCGACAAATCGTTATATTGGTCTTGTAACTGTTTTAAACTCATTTTTTTGTATCTTTACAGATTATGTGGGGTGTTATATTTGCTGTTATTTATTTTCTGCTTCCCTCTCGATCTGAAAAAGTGAAACCACTCACTAAAAAAGACCGTGAAGAGATCGACTGGTGCGTTAACCACGCCAAGCAAGCCGAAGAACAGTGTGTTATTGAGATGAAAATTGACGATGCTCTTAACCATTGGCAACCGGGTAATAAGCGTTAGTATTCTGCAAGCTATTTGGTACGAGTTTAAACTCATTGCTCAGCTCTACTACTGCAAACTTCACTTTAACAACTCCCATTTGTCCTTTCTTCTCTAATTCTGCTTGTCCTACTGTTGTGTAGGTAACTCCGTCAATATTAAAGTACTCGGTATCGTTGAAAATATCTTTTAACCATTTAGCCTCCATTATAGGCAGCCAATTGAAATTACTCTCGTACAAGTCAACACTCTTGTAGTCGAGTTTCTTCATTTTGTTATCTAACTTCTCGGTTTCGATCTCTGAACTACTTACCGGTATTAGCGGTGTGATATACTCGATGTTTTTAAGGCGATAAGTGACTCCAAACTTCGCATTTGGATTCTCGATATAGTCTATCTCGGTGTCGCTTTGGGTGTTGTAGAACTTAACCTCGTGCCATTTTCCTGCGCTAAAGTCCTCATCTGAAATAACCTTTATCTTTTCAGAAATATAGTAAGGTCTGGAATTGCCTTTTTTGCCGTTTAAGTGCAAGTAAAATTCTGATACCCCTACATCGCTAAAATCAATATCGAAGTAAAATGTTTCATAGTCTAAGGCTTGGTGTACCGTTTCAATTGTCACTCCGGTAGCTGTGCTGTTAGTAGTGAGCGAAGTAACTGCATATCGTACTCCTGCGTCCTCATAAAAACTCTGCACCGTAAAATATTCCCCGTTTATAATACCGGGTGTTCCCTCCTCGATCCATGCCGGTAGTGTACCGTTATAACTGTGCGTACCTATGATACTACCATTTGCGTTATACTCATTACCGGGTGTAAACGAGAATAGTAACCGCCCTAACACACCGTTATAGGTTATATTGCCCTCTAAAAAAGTATTACGGTTAATATTATCGGTGTACTGGGTAATATTGAGCGTTTGTAACGGTATCTCGTTTTGTGATGCTTCCGGTACAACAGCGTTACATTCTTGTAGGCTTGCCGAGTGTATCGGGTAGCTACTTCTAAATTGCTCTCGTGTTAATTGGCTTTCAGCATAAATGTGTTTGAAACTTTTATCTGATACTAGCTCTGGTGCTTCCGAAGCAAAGAACTGAAACTGATTAGATGTTAGTCCGCTTGCGTTACGATTGTATAAGGCAATAGGGTTTTTGCCACTGACAAACATATTAAGCGGCACTTTAAATTGATTGGTCGCTTCGTCTGTAATGGTAAAAACATCGGTTCTTACACATCCGTATTTATCCTTTGCATAGGCTGTATAACTGCCGGGGGCAAGGCCGTTAAATACGTTGCTATCTTCATAAGTAGGTGTTCCGCTTCCGTTAATGTCGTTTATAAGGGCGTATTGCGTTTCAGAAGAACCTATAAAGGTGCTTATATTAATCTCGGCTTGCCCCCCGTAAACAGTAGTATCGGTATCTACGGAATTAATAGTTAATTTTTTCGGGCTTCCAACAAACATAAACTCCTCTACACCGTTAACCGTTGCATAGATATAAAGCAAGAACCTCGTTCTATCGAGTACGACATCTACTGTATTGGTGTTAAAACTTGCGTTATCGTAGATTGTAATAGCCCCTAAACTTGGCGAGAACTGTTCTATTCTAAGTTCATCAATAGTTTGGTTAAACAATAGATTCGCTGCTACGTTGTCACACTTGTTAGTAGTGTGCGCCGAAAAAGTAACATCTACGGTAACGGCTATTCGTTGAGTGGTCGTGGTTATAGCCGTTGAAATATTGGATGCGTTGTTGTGGGTAGCATCTACAAAACCATTAAAGTGAGCATTGTCAGGATGCTCAATAGATACCGTTGTTTCATCGTAGGTAACGGTATAGTCATCCAATCGGTTATAGTCCAACTCAAAAGAAGAATAAAACTCTTTTGTCTGGCTTGCAATATCCGGAGCAATAGTTGCTTGGCCGTTCTTATAGCGTGTAGGCGCAAACGTTAACAGAAGCCCGTTCCCGTTTATGTCGATATACTCGGTATCAACGCCTACCCCGTCAAAATTTAATGTGTTTTTAGAAGCCATACTTTAGGTATAAATCTGCTTTTATCTTATCTGTTATTTTTGAGGTGTCAATAAACCCGTAATTTTTATTTCCTAATTCATCACGAAAACAAACCGTTTTATAATAGTTCTTTTTCCCTACCCCGCCATTAATTGTTTTCTTAAGAGGATATGAAGTATCTGTTTCTCCCTCAATAAGTATCTCGGTGTAAATTGGATTAGGCAAGTCTGTATACAGCACGTTCGATGACTCTTGCCTTGCTGTACCACCGGTAACGGTAGTAATTAACTCGGTGTTGCCGTTAGATGATGTGTATATTACGCTCTTATTACTGTAACAAGGCTTGTAATATTCTTGCTTAAAGTTCGCACCGTGTCTAAGTAGGCAATTCATAGGCGTAAACCTATAATTATATGCCGTGTCGGGGCTATATATCCCCTCTACTGCGCTGAAATGCTCCGTCCATTCATACGGTACAAATAGTCCTTTTTTAGAGTAGCAGTCGAACGCAAATATATCTTTGTCATAGCGTGTATCTTCATCCGGAAATTGGCTAAACTGCTTACGGTAACATAATTCAGCTTCGTTTGGATCTGTTCTAATATCGCACGTAGCCAGGTAGGTGTTTTCTTTGATGTCGGGATTAAATACAAACGTGTTTACCGTATGAGTGGCTTGCAGTCCGAATACATCCTCGTTTTTACCGCTTTTGTTATATCCTATCTCAATACGAGAATAAACACGGTCTTTATTTATTTTGGTTGTGATGTCTGATAATGTGCCTAGATCGATTGCAACCTCATCGTCAAAGAAATGCTCGATTCTTTCGAGTTCTAGTATGGTTTGCGTACCCTCTGTTCTTATACCATAACCTACTGGGCCAAGCGAACAAAAGACAAAATCAAATAAATCTTGAAAGGATGTTGTTGCTATTGGTGCTTTTTTATCGTTGTAGTAGATGTGTCGTAGTGATTCCCCTGCGGTTATTACTACGCTGGGAAACTCACTATCTAAAAATGTGCTTTCAAAGCGTACATTAGGGTCTAATATCTCAACTACTCGCTCAAAAGCGTATTTTAAAGAGATTGCATCTACATATCTTTCACTTGGTATATTCGGCTCGAAAAAGCTATCTTCTGTTTGTAATATGTGACAACTTGATGCTGTGGCGGTGCATACCACTTGAAAGTCTATGTACAAACCAAAAACCAACCCCTCGTTTTCGCCCATTTCAATCTCTACTTCCTCATCGGTTATAGCGACCGTTGACTGGTTAGTAAACGAACTGCCTAAATTGTAAGTTTGTGCTAAGGTATGGTTGCCCTCTACAATAGTGTAACGGTATATTCTGTACTGTGCGCTATCAAACTGTGATACATCGGTGTATTCTGCGGAAATCTTAAATTTTAGTTTCTTTTCTCTAAAGGAATTATAGTGAAAGAAGTTCGCCACTGAAATATTTTCATCCGGCGGTCTGTAACCAAGATCGTACACCCCTTGCACATCTTCATCGCTTCTAACGGTAGCAGTAAGTTTAGGCGTAAAAATAGCATCGCCAACTCCAAAAGTATCTGTTTGGTCTACGTTTTCAGTAAGTTCCAACTCACTACGCAAAAATATCTCACGGCTCTTGTAGGACATTCTGCTACGCACAAGGCTTGTTATAGGATTGCCGTTAATATCGGTATCTCGGTCAAGTTCAAAATCTTCTTTGATGTTGTTTTCTAATACCTCATCGAATACCGTTTCTGTAAAATCAGCCGTAGCGGTGTTCTTGTCAGATACAAGCGTAGATAGATCAAAATAACCTTGATTCTCCACCTCGAAATTATCAAACTCTTTTTTCTCACGTATAAACTGTGGTTTGTGTCCTACTCCTTTTTGTGATAGGTACTCTCTTAACTTTACAGCATCCTTACCTACAAACTTTAGGTTCTGAGATACGTTAAGCATTAAGCTGTCCGTTTTTTTACCACGCTTTATCTCTTGCTCAATTTCATCATAGCCAATAGGAGCGTTCTCCAATGTATAAGTAACCCCATCGGAAATAAACTTGTGACGATATTCTTTTAAATACGGGTGCATTATCTGTTACGTACTCGGTTTTCTAAGTTGATCGCTTGTGCTAATTTTGAGTAATTAATATCTTTGGGTTTATGCGGTGCGAGCTTTGAAAACTCACGGCTAAACATTTTACTAACTTGATCGGATATAGTTACATTCAATATCTGCTCTTGTTGGGCTTGGTTTAAGCGTTGCTGTTGGTCTATTACCGTCATAGCAATAGATTGTCTTATAATGTCGTTGGGTGTAAAAGTTCCCGCTTTGTGAACTTTATCGCCTTTTTCCATTCCTATCAATTGGTTTCTACCTCCATACATTTGTAGGCTTCCGTCTTTTCGCTCTACGATCTCTCGGAATTTAGTTCCCGGAGCATCGTTAATCATAGCAATTCCCTCATGTGTACCCTCTAAATGCCCCTCTCTAAATTGTGGGATTGTTGTGGCTACTACGGCTGCCGCTGCGGCTGCTCCCGATCCAATTGCAAAAGGAATTTGCGCTAATGCTACTGGTGCTAATGCTGCTGTAACCGGATTGGCTGCTAAAACAGAGGCTTGTAGTTTAATTGCCGCTACGGTTTTAGTAGTTTCGATAATAATATCTGCAAGGGCTTTAGCTTGTCCGAACAAAAAGGCTTTTCTTTCGGTTTCCCTTTTTCTCTTTTCGAGTTCTCTGTTCTTTTTCTCTCGTTCTGCTTCTAATGCAGATCGTTGTTTTTCTGTAAGTTCTTGGTTGGTAAGTAGGTTGTCGTAGAACTCATTATTTTTATCAATTCTATCATCATACCTTTGAGATTCGGCTTCAAATATTGAATCGATAGCGGTAAAAGCTAAATCCTTTAGGTTGTTGTAAAATTCTTTTTTGCTTTCTAATAATTGAGCGTCTAATTCTCTTTGTGTATCAATTACTTTTACCGCGTTCTCAAATAATTCTTGTTCATCTAAATCGATGTAAGGCAAGAACATGCTTTCGGGTTTGTCAGCAGAAAACGCTTCTTCAAAACTAATATCTGGTAATGGTTGTGAAAGACTGTCTAGTAAATCATCATAACTCCCGTCTAACAAACTTACTTGAAACTCTAACGCCTCTATTTTTCGGGTAAAATCTTCGTACTCATCACTTGTTAGCGCGGTTTCATCACGCAAATCTTTTAGTTTTGAAATTTGATTTTCAAAATATGTGATAGAGTCTTTTAAGGCTTTGTTTTTGTCTTTTTGTGCTTTACTAACTCCAAGAATAGCATTCTTTTCAGCTTCAAGAACCTCTATTTTTGCCTTAATGCTTTTGATTAGCAGTTTATTTGTAACATCGGTGTCGTTTAGTAGGTCTTTTTGTTCTTTTAATTCATCGTTAATGACATTTAAAGTCCTTACCTCTTCATCGCCGCCCTCTAATAATGGCGATCCAAACAGTAGATTTATTTCCTTTTGCTTGTCTATTAAATCTTGTTGGGCTTGTGTTAGTGGAGCAAGGCTGTTGTTTAAATCAATAAAGGCTTGATTTTCTTCTTCGATTTTCTTAGTGGCTTCACCCACTCCTTTAGCAAGTCGCAATTGTTCTTCTGCAAAATCATGGTAAAGTCCAATTCCGTCCTCCATATAAGGATTGAAATAAGACATGGCCGTAGACAAATAATTCACGTTTAACCTCCACCGATCTAATATGCTTAAATTCTCTTGTGTGGATATAGAAAGAAGCTCGAATGATCTTGCCGCATTGTCTAAAGCATTTTTCGTAAACTTTCCAAGTGCGCTATTGCCATTATCAAGGCTTAAAATGAATTTTTCGTATGCACTATCTACAATTGCCAGCTTAGCATCTAAACTCTCAAGTTGTCGATCTGTCAAATCTTTTAACGCCCCGCCATTTTCGCGTATCGCTTGTGCGTTTAACTCAATAGCTTCCGTATTTACTGCTAAAATTGCCCCTACTTTTGACGCTTGCTTTCCGAATAATTCCTCTGAAAGCGTAAGTATTTCTAAAGCGTCAGCCCCTTGCTCGTACCTCTTATTGATTTGTTGCAGCGCATCGTCTAGAGTTTTACCTTGTGTAGCGAGTTTTATTTGTGCAGTGCTTAATAATCGTCCTGCTTGCTCTGCTTTTAACGAGTTATCAGCAAGTATACCAACAACAGAACCAGTATACGCCAAGTCTTTACCTAAGATTCGTGAGATAGGCGCGATATATTGGAACGAATCTCGCATCTTCTGAAAATCTAAGGTAGTAGACGTTCTAATAGTTGCAATCGTATCAGCATATTGAGCTGCTTCGGAGTCAGCAGCACCAAAAGCGTTAAGCATTTGTACTAAAAATTCCCCTGCTTCATCGGCTGCCGCATCTAAACCAAGTGATAAGTCAATAACCGGTTTTAACAATCGCTGTATTTGCTGTGGTGATTTACCTAAAGTTGCGAGTGTTTCAGCTAATTTAGCGACCTCGTTAGATGTTCTAATAGTAGAACCCGCTACCGATATAATTGTTTCCTCTAAAGGCTTTAAATCTTGTCGAGTAGTTCTAAATACACCCGCTAAGTTTTGCATAGACTTGTCGAAATCACGAACTCGCCCTATAGCATCTCGCACAGCATTAGCAAATAAGAATACACCACTTGTTAGCCCAAACGCAGACAAAAGCGATCTAAAAGACATACCAAGTCCTGCAATAGCACTTCTATAATTACCTACGTTTCTAAAACTCTGTCCTACCGAACGGTCTATCCTTTTTAAAGCTCCATCAGCTTTGTTTATAGCCGGGCCAAGTCGTTTGTATGCTTGTTCTTCTTTTTTAGTTAGGGCTATTCCTTGTGCTTTTTTAGCAGCCAAGTCCTTATACTCCTTACGCATTAAGGCTAACTTTGCGTTAAGATTTGTATAAGCCCCTAAAAGTTTGTTTTGCGCTTGCTCCTCAAGTTTCGCTTGTTTGGTTAAAGCGGCTGTTTCAAGTTTTTGCTTCTGTAATGCACGCGCATTATCTGTATGTAGTTGGTTTTTCTTAGCAATTACCCTATTTAGACTTTTTGTCGTTCTTTCACTTTGTAATTGAGCTTCGTTGAGTTTTTGAGTTTCTTGAGTCGCTTTTTTGGTATGCTCGACAAATTCTTTAGGCGTTTTTACCTTAAAGCCTTTTTTAGAAAAAGCATCAATGTCCCCCGCCAAAGTAAGAAACGCCTTATCAGCTTCTAAAAGGTCTTTTACCAAGTCCTTTACCTCTTTCTTTGCCTTTTCAGCAATAATTAAATCAATTACCTCGTTGTTCACGCTGCTTTTTGTTTAGATAATTCTATTCCTAACTTTCTTACCTCAATTAGTTTAGCCACAACATCCACATTAGGATCTAACTTAACTCCGGTTATTCGCTCAAGAGTTACCACCTCTTTCCATGTGTTTATAGCGAGTTTTTCGTCGCTCTTTTCTATCTTGTTTTCTTCTATGGTTATCTTCATTCTAAGGCTCTCTAATTGCGTTAAAAGCCTTTGTAATTCATCTTCAAATACTTTAGAATCATTGAATAAATACCCGTTGTTTCTAAGTATCTTAATGCATTGGGTTCTATTGTGTTCAAACCCCTCTATCTCTCGCAGATAATGACTATATCTCAACTTCTCAAGTATTTCCTTGATATAGTCGTGCTTGTTTTTAAGGTCTTGAACAACCGCCATTAACTTGATATTGGTGTTATCCACCTCAGCAGCAATGCAGTACTCGTTGAAAATGTTTAGCCACACATCCTCTGGATTCTTATGTTTTCCTAATAGCTTGTAGTTACCAGTTTCGAGTATCTTATTGAATACTGAAATGGTTATATCCTCAATGCTATGGTAAGAAGTGTCTTGCAATGCTACCTCGTAATGCTTTTAATAATAATTCGTAATTGAAATAATGCTCGTTAGCTTCAGTAAGACCTATCATAGTAGGGTATCTTTGTACTAACTCATCAGTTTTCGCATCTGTGGCAATAAGCTGAAGTTTGCTTTTGTCCTTAAACAGATATGTCCAACTCTTGAACAGGCTTCCACTAGCATAGAAGTTGAAGGGTTCGCCCGCACGTTTAGGATAGCCAACACCGGTTAAGCCGGTAGTTATAGATTCGGTAGCTCTTGAATATCTACCTATTATTTTACCGTCATTTCCTATCCCTTGAAATAACTGGCTTTCACGTTGCAAGTTTATAAGGTCATCTGCAACAAATTTGACCGCTAATTCTAAATCACTATCGAAACTCGCTTCTGCTTTGAGTGCATTTTTAAGTAGTTTCTTTATAGTGGCCATAGTAATAAACCCCGCCCGAAAGCGGGGCTAATTAAAGTTTACGATGCTACTACTACAGAAGTTGCAGAATTAGACTTGTATAATACATCGTCTGCTCCTGGATTTAAAATAGCAATCGGGCTTGACTCCGAGCTATCATAAATCTTAACCTCTATCGTGTCGCTTGTGCTTAAAGCACTAACAGTAAATGTATAGGTCTTAGCGTCTGAATCAGCCACAACCCCCGAAGGAGTTACCGTAGCACCATTTACTTTCACTAAGAAATTACCTACCGCTAAACCGCTTACAAAAGAACCTCCGCGCTCAAGATGCGTTTTAACAACTATCTCAGTAGCCGCATCTACTGGGGCTGCCGGAATAGATAGTTTAACTTGGTTCGCTCCGGTTATTTCCTCACGTAAGTAATCTAACTGCTCCGATGCAATCCACGCTAAATTACGATTGAATTGTAATGAGTTGCTAAATTGGATAGTGATACCGGTTTTTTGGCTTGTACCCCCCTTGTTAAACTGGATTGGGTTTACAGCTACCATTGATGTAGTAAATCCTTTAGCTCCACCCGTTGAAGTTTGAGTCCAAAGTTCGTTACCCTCATCATCTACTAACTGAACATCCCAAATATCATCCCCCTCGATAGACTCAAGTACTTTTTGCTGATACAATCCTTTACGGAACATAACAGTAAGTTCGTACAATCCTTTTCGCGTTGTAGAGTTTAATCCGGTTGCTTCGGCTGTTTCTCTCTCGTCAGTTGGTTCAGTCCAACTAAAGTCATACACATCGTTAAGCGGGATCATATTTCCTGCTTGTTGCTGTGTTCTTAGGTACGCCTTATTGTATGTATCGCTTGAGGCCGTTACCGTGCCTTTTTTCCAAAAGCGTACATCTTTAAGGTTTTTAAAGTCAAACTTGCCCCCCAAATAACCCGTTCCTTTTAGGTCTTGAAATGAACAATTGACAATATTTAATTGATCTATAAGTGCCATTTTTTAAATGTATTTTTGTTGTGTTAATATTTGGCGACCTCGCTCTGTAGCTTCAATGAATTTCCCTGCCTTTAGCACTCCATTAGTTGTAGGATAATCCCTTTTTAATAGGTACTTTTGCGTTGGTTCTTTCTTTTCTGCTATTGGCGTTTTTGCCTTTTTTAATTTGTTTGCCATTTTATCGTGTTTTGACAATTGTTAATCATTGTTACCTTACAGTCGATGGTTATAGCATCCCATAGGTCTATCGTTTTGTTTTTCCCACTATCTGAATAATTTGGGTGCTTCTCGATTTTATAATTCCTTTCCGGAATATCAGTTAGCTTAGACTTTTTTAACCCCTCAATCAATCTTTCCGTTAACGGATTTAACCAATTAGTAAAAGAGTTTTTAAGCCTATAATCATTCAGTTTGTCGGTTTGAATTTCACGAACTGCAATAATAAATCTGCAATCCCTTGTTACTTCTTCATTCCTATCATCGTGGGTTTCATTTCCAGATACAAGCCATACGATCGGGTATGGTTGTCCTTTCAACGCGATATACCTATTCAACTCATCTTGATCGCCCCAATGAAAATTAATAGCAAAACCACCCATTTCTGGCATTTGGTTTATAATTGCTTCAATCCCATCCTCAAAAACTATCATATTCCATGCGAGTTTAAGGGGTAATGCATAGTAAAGCGAAAGGTCGGATAGTCTGCTTTGTTATCGTTCAAGTATTGATACAGTGATCGTATCGTGCTTGTAGATACTTGGTAGTCTACTCCATAACCATAGCTTGTATGTATTACTCGTGGTGCTTGATCTACTCCTTGATATTTGCGTAAAAATTCATTGTATTTATCAGTAGCACGATATACCGAAGATGCGTGTGCGCTATTTACACCCTCTGGTCTTTCTACCCCTAAAGTTGTAAAAACATCCTGCTTCTCTTGTATGTACTTCCAATAAATATAATAGGGAAGGAAAGAGTAATTTTTCAATCCTTCCCATTTTACTGTTAAGCTGTTAGCGGTGTATTCCTTACCGTTTACCAAGTCCTTGATAGGCTGTGAAGCGTTATCCAAGTCGGCATATTCAGTAACTAATAAATCGTACAACTCAATACCAAGTCCATCGATAAGTATTTCCTTCTCGTACAGATCCACAAAGTTTTGAACATCCGCAACGGCATTAGCCCCATTAGGAGTGCTTACCGAATTAGGAATCTTCAAAGGGTCTTTCTGGAATATGTCGAGTTGGGTTATCATATTTACTTAACTATTTTAGCGTAACCGTTTGCTACGTGAATGTCGGCCATAGATGGGTGTATTTCCATCTTATATCCTTTTTTAAAGTGTTTGGTGTCTTTGGTTATTTCCACCTCAACACGATCACGAAAACGGATTACTTCTTTGTTTTCGGCTTTTTGCTTTAAAACCTCTTTTGCTTTGTTTTCTTTCTTATTTGCCATTATTTAAAATATTTAAGTTACTATGCTGGGTCTGTTACTGATGGGTCTAATAATGCTGTGATGTTTGAAATATCATCATAGATTAATGCCCCAGAGTGATTAGCACTCATATAACCAACCAATCGAGCTTCAAGCAAGAAAGTCCTAAGGTTTTTAGAGAAATCATCATTTTCCCATCCGGCCTTAAAGGTTACATCGTCCTTAAACGCTACTGTGTATTTGCTTGGATCTCCAATAAGAATTTTACCCGCAGGGATTCTGTTTGTAGATACAACTGTTAAACCATCAATCTGAAGTCCGTTCGCAGTTGCAAATGGAGGGATCAAGTAATGACCGTCAGACGCTTTTGTTAACTGCATAGCAGCAACATCGGCAGGGTTTAAGAATACGTGAGTAGGCATAAAGTTTCCTAAACGAATTTGCGTTGCGGCTGCTACTACGGCATCATCTAGGTTTGCATCTGCAACACTATCAGCTAATGCGCTAGGAGCAACAAAAGCTCCAGCAAAAGTTGTGATACCATCTACCTCAGCAGCAGTTGAACCGCTATCTCCTGCAAAAATCTTATCGTCAATCTTCAATCGGATAAGTTCTTCAAAATGCTCTCTGGCATCAGCAAGGATAAACTGGGTGTCCTCCATCATCTCCTCTGAGTACTTCCATCTTTCAGCTACCTTTTTAACTTCTGCGCTCTTTGGCACATAGTCAACATCTACTAAAGGCTTTAAAGCACCCTCAGCAATAAAAGCTGCATCGCCCTCGCCTGTTACTCTATCAATCCAATAAATAGTACGAGCGTTAGTTGCTCGTCTATTTACGTAATTAAGAAGATAAGGCTGTTGCTTTGGCGTTGATTGAACCCCTGGCACAACTTCTGTTAAAAAAGCTGGGTTAAAAGCAATTCCGGCTCCTGCATTGGTTGTAGTCATTAAAGCAGGGACTTTTAAAGTAAACTCCAATTCAGATTTTGAGTTAGAGGACTTCATATCCTTTAAGGTTTCTTTATTGTCCTCTAAGTTCTTCTGAAACTCGCCCCAAAAATCTTTTCCTTCAGATGCAGAACCTTTTTTGCGAATAGCCGTAATAGCTTCGCCTTGTTCTTTTAGAGATTTATTGATTCCATCAATATCTTCTGCTTTGACTAATCCCTTAAATTTTTCGGTCATATCTTCAACCGATTTTGTAACAGCTTCCAATTCTTCTTTGGTAGCCGCTTTTTCAATAGCTGTTTGCGTTTCTTTTAATTTACTCTCGAACGCTTCAGCTTTTTTTTGTGCTTCTTCTTGTGTCATTTTACACGTTTTTAAAGTTGAACATTACTAAATGTGAAGTGTCCTTGACGGCTTCGTTTTCTGACTCATCCAGAGTGTCGCTTGACGGCTCTTGAATTAATCTCTTTATTGCTTCAATATGTTTTTCAATTTGTACACCGCTTGGATCGGTTAAAAAACCAAACTTTAAACGCTGCTCTAACTTCTCTATAAGCATTATAGCATCCTCTGCGTTCTTAACAGCGTGAACCGGTGTGTCACTCTCAGCACCAAACAAAACAGTGCTGTATTCTTTCATATTAACCTCGTGGAAGTCATACCCCCCTTTCTCGTTTTCTTCTTTAATAACCGGGATAAAACCTTGTGAGTGCTGTAGGCTTCTGTCGTGTTTAAGACCAAACTCGTAATCGCTTAATAACTCTCTCGCTACGGTTTTGTTTAGGTTTAACTGACTTTCGATAATTAGGCTGTCCGGGTCTTTTCTAATTGGTAGCCCTACAAAAGTTGAAGTGCCTACTTTATGATCTACCAAATGGACTTGCTTACCATCTTTAAACGTTTTTGTAAATGCGCCTTTCATCATACGGTCATTATCGTAATCGTATTTATTGAATCGGCTTATCTGTAGGGTTACTATTCCTTTTTTTACAGAAACATCCTTAACGGAAGTGTCTTGATGTTTAGTTATTTTTTCCATCTTCTTGTAGGTTTATTCCAACGGTTTCTAAAAATTTTTCGGGGTCAATATTAGAACCGCTTAAGTTTCTTATCGCTGTGCTTAATTTTAAAGCCTTATCTGCTTTTTGGCTTTCTATTACTTGCATGCAAGGCAAGTGATCTAGGGTCGCTTTAAATTCTTCTTTAAGGCCGAAATGTGATTTATAAGAGTTGCAGAAATCGTCTAATTGGTTTTGTACCACATTCTGACATAATGAAACCATAGCAAGCTCGAAGTTGTCATACTTGCTTCCGCTACCGGCTATAATAGGATAAAGCTCTTGCGGTATTCCGAAAGTATTCATTATGGTTAAAGCATTGTGCTGCATAGACTTGTCTATGTGTAAGTCGGATAGTTTAGTGTGCAAGTCTGAAACGCTTACCATCGCATTGGTAGCAATTAGATTGCCTTTATGACCTGCGTTGCCATACCCCTTATAAGCGTTCTCTATATTCTCTTTGTCTTTTGGATCGAGTGGCCTTGAAATACCTTGCCCTTTTTCCGATCCCGATACTATCTTAGTACCGGATTGTCTTAATGCTGTGTTTTCAGCTACTAAAGCTGTGTCAATGTTCTTAATGTTTTTTTGGATAGCATCAAGTCTTGAGGGGGCTTTCAATAAAAAATCCTCTGACAAGCCATTGGCAACGTCAAAGAATGGTATTACTTCGGAAATATTGAATTTATGCTCTTGGTGTTCTTCGGTGTACTTAAACTGTTTTTCTTTTAACTCGGAAACATCTTGCTTTTCAAAGATTAAGCGGGTCGGAAATTCTTTGTTATATTCAATACAACCGGGATTAAGGTTATAGACCGCTGACGGTTCTTTTATACCAGAACCTAATATCGGATATTCATACACCCAACCATACGCATATTTAAAGAATAGATACTCCCTTAAGAAGTCCTGCTTTGATTGAAAGGGATTAGGGTTGTTTAGAAGATTTACTAAATAATGACTATCGCTTTCGTTTACGTAGAACTTAGCTTGGCTAAATAAATCGCTTATTAGATCAACACATCTAAAAGCTACTGGATTAGTAAGTAGACAATTAAGTTTATTGCCTAGCCCCCAATCTGAAGAATGACCGCCTACAGTATACCAAACGTTTCCTTGTCGGTCACGCTCAAAATAAGTAGGCTTAAATAAATTTGATAACCAGCTTATGGTATAGAAATGAGCCTATGCCCCTTTCTTTGTTATGCTTCCTGCGAGCCTTGATTGATACGAATTAGCTAACTTGTTAGGGTAATACTTGATTGTCTTAGAATCTTCTATCTCATTGATGTTCCCACACCTACACAGCACTTTCCCGCTGTCAATATCTTCTCCTAAATACCGTGTTTTGGTACAACCACACAACACCCTACTTGCAATATTACTCTTTTTTTTCTTATCTTTCATAAATAATACTAATAGTTGTTAACTTAATTATCAACATTCTCTATATCCAGTCGTTAGGGAATAGATCCTTGCAAGTAATCCACAGCCCGGTGATACTATCCGGAGCGTCATCGTTATAGCCATCCTTTCTATTTAGCTTATCGTCTTTGTTGTAATTAAACAACTCTCTCATAGCCTTATCGTACATACTACCGGATTCATAGTCGTTTCTAAACACAAAGTAATTTCTAATAAAACCGCTGTTCTGAATGATACGGCTGTGTTTGTTGGCTTGTTGGCTAAAAGGGTATGTAAGACATCCAACACTTTTTATTAGGCTTTCGTAGTAGCCCCCTCCTACTCCATTAACCTCAACGGCCATGTGCTGTATACCGGTTTCGATGCTTTTATATGTAATTTCTGGAATGGTTATATCTTGATTGTCTTGTGTAAAATACCAGTCGTAAATATAGATAAGGCTTCCTATCTTCATTCCTATTGGCATACTAAGGCTGTCAGTGCCACGATCTGCAACGTCAATAAACGATACCACTGTTTCTACATTTTCTAAGTTGAAGTTGTCTAAAGAGAAGTAATCAAAGTCATTTCTTTTAAACAATGCGCCTTCCAGGTCTTGAATCCACCCACCCATAACAATATGTTCGTAGTCTTGTGGGCTTCGCTCTTTCATTAGTTCATAGCTTCGCACTATGTTTTCTGGAATGTTCTTAGGGTCTACGTCTTTGTAGCTTGTGTGGATGTATAGAACATTGTTTTTAATTCCGTTATATCCATCCGGCACACCGTTTTCTTTAAAGAACTTTTGATATATCCAATGGTCTTTAGTAGTTGGGTTTAGAAGTAATATAGAAAGGTTCTGTTTGTCTTTTGAGCGTATGGAATAATACACTTTTTCAAAAGTTTTGTAATCGGGTATTTCCTCAGCTTCGTCAGTTACCATAACATTAAACCCTTTTAAAGATTTTAGGTTTGCTGTTTGCCCGTGTGATCCAGTCTTTATGCCTTTAAAAGATATAAGGCCATCCCCGCAGTTTGAATAGTATTTGTTGTTTGTGAAAGTGAAGTAATCGAGTAATCCGGAGTTTTCTATTTTTTCTGTTATCTCTGGTATAACACTATCACTCATAGATACATTTGTGAAACGAGTGTATAACGTTTTAAAATCGTATTGCAAAGTGGCTTCTACCGTCCAATCTCCTACTTCAAAAGATTTACCCGACCCCCTACCACCGGTTAATATAACCGTATCAACTAAAGATAAAGATTTGTAGTACTCTTTTTTTTCTTTGGATAGTTTAGTTTTAGGGTCTAAGGCTTTATCTACGTGCAGTAGATCGTAAAGAGGTTTGTATTTTATTGATGTTTTACTGGTCGCTTCCAAAGTCCTCAAACGTTTTCTTTGGCGGTTTAGAGAAGCTGTGGCTGTTCTCTATTGTTTCTTTTGGTTTCCCGAACCTATACTCCATGTAGAGCTTAAGAGCATTAAAGTTTTCTTCGGTTATTAGCTTCTCAAGTATTTTAAACGGCTTGTCTTTGTCGATGTGTTTATCTAAACGCTCGATAATCTTTTGTTCTTCATCTTTAGGCTTTCGCCCTGCACCTTTTCTTCTACCTCCGTGTTGTTTTGCCATTTTGAAAAAACTTGTTTATTCAACTACAGTGTTTTGTTCTTCTTCATTAGAGTAACATTTGCACCACTCGTTATTTAGCCAGCAGTTGCATTTAGATTTACTTTCTTTCATCTTAGTTGCGTTCCTATGCCGTTGTCAATTACTTCGATCATTTCTCTTAATTCGGATTCGGTGTGGTTCTCATCGTATAGAACGCCTTTGTAGGTTTTGATTCTTAAGTTAAAGAGGTTCTTCTCATCAGTGGCTTTTAATGGTGTTACTTTAGTATTATGCTTCATAAATAGAAATTAAGGTTTACGATCAGCAATCCAATTGTTACTAAACACCCCTCGCTATTGTCGTCCGCTTCATAGTTCATTATGTTTAATCCTAAAAGGATGTAGTCTGGATTGTTCTCTATTTCAAATTATCATAATGCTTTTAACCCCTCTCGCATACGTAAGATGCTCTTTTTAAGAATTAGCTATGTAGGTTGTACTTGGATAACTCCCTTCTACTAGCTTTGTTTGAATTGGTTTACTCTCCTTGTATGGGATGAGGGGTTTAAAATATGTTGTACCCGAAAATTCGGATGTTACTCAATACTACCTACAGAACGTAGGATTTTCATAATCGTGGTATTCAAATATAAGGAAAGATGTTGTTATTTATAATGATTCTATGTAGTAGTTGTACACATAGTTCTCAACATTCGATATCAATTATAAGTTATCAAAAACCACCTTTTTGCCGAGAATGGTTTTTGTAATATGGTTCTGGTATACTGATTGAACGCTGATATTGTTTTCTTCTGCGAACTGTCTTATTGGTTTACATCCGGAATAGTCAAGAAGATGGTTTAAACATTTAAACAATTCCTCATTTGGTATTCCTTTTTCGTGAAGGTATTTACCAAACCTATCGCTGATACTGGCAGTGTTTTTAGTATTCTTCATTGGTTTAAACTTTTAAATGATTGATATAAGATGTTCACAACAATAACCTCAACACAACCTCATCGCTACGCTCGAGGTTGCTTACTCGGATACGCATTGCAAAACTCATTTCATTCCGTTTAGGTGCAAAGCTAATTGTTGTGAACGCCCGCAGGTAACGATTAAAAAGCCCTTGCGCCAACTACGTTGACGACTTAAATTTTAAGCTTCAATGATAATTTATTAAACTCTTGGATTAACTTAATCCTGTGTTCTTGCTTATATTTTAATAAAGCTGCATACATAACGACAAATTCAGTTGTGTTTAGCTTCTTATCAAAGTCCCAATTTTTTTTAGGCTTAGAAGAACTGCCAGGGAAAAAAAGCGTTATACCGGAATAACTGCATTCATCATCTTTTTTTTCTTCTTTCATTGGTTTAATAACCCTAGCCTTTGACTTAACTTTTAAATCTTCTTTTATAACTAAGTCTAGCATTTTTTCAAGACTAATTATTTCTTTATCTAAAGTAATTATCTCCTGATGAATTTCCTTTGCTCTAAATAGTTCTTTCATATTTCGTTATTTATTGATTACTAATTTGTTTTCGGTTACGTGTTGTGAACATTAGGTATATTTCATTGCCTTGCAATGAGGGCTTTTAAATCGTTCGTTCCCTTTCGTATTCCCGAAGCATCGAGCAAGCTCGTACTTCTTCATACACGGCAACGAAACATACCTGCGGGCGTTATCGGGCATAACCTCAACCTCATCACTTCGCCTACGGCTCGTTCTTCGCTTTCGCACACGAAAAATAAAACTGCGTTTCAACTATTTTTCTGATGCCCGATAACTTTTGGGGGCTACTCATTAAAAGAGCCTTGCACCTACTGCGTAGGTGGCTTAGGTTTGTTGAGTATTCTATCTAAGTGCCTTACATCATTTTCAGATACAGACAATCCCACTACTTCATCTATTGTAATATCAATCGTTTCAATTTTTCCGTTGTCTATTCGATAGGTAAACTCTAATTGCAAAACACCTTTCTTGTACCGAAGTGTTTCCCATTCATCGTGTTCATAGTGTTTATCCAACGAAAAACCCATTTGTAATGCGATACTTTCACATAGTCCATTATCCAACATCGGGGCATTTACAGTCTGGATACTATCTTCCATAAATTTGTCTGATTTTCTTCTTAATTCAAATAAATCCATAATTAATCGTTTTATTTTAGTGTGTTCGTTACGCCCGATAACACGGGCTAAATACTATTGCTTCGCAATGGCTCTTTTAATGACTGTTACTATGACGGCTACTCTCGCATTTCAAGTAAACTTGATGCGACCGCCGACCACAACAGTACTTAGCCCCCAAAAGTTAAAGCGGATAACCTCAACTCGAACCTCAACTGCACTTCGTTTGTTTCGCTTCTCATTGGGACACGAAAAACAAAATCCGTTTCACTACTTTTCCCCGTTTTTCTAATCCGCTTTAACGTATGGGGGATATTAAAAAAAGATAGCGTTGCGCTACGCAGTAGCGACTAAGATTTTTCACTAATCTTCTTTAAACCAAATATTTCAGGTGTATCAGTATATCTTACTTTCCCTGTTGAAACCAGCTTCATTGCATCAACTGTAACTTTTGCATTTTGAATTATCTGGCTTGCAACACCAGTTACTGCTGAAGCTCTCTTCACTTCATTTTCGATTTGCTCACTTGTTAAATCTTCATCATTCAATCTTTCTAATTGAGCGAATAAATGATTGTTTAAGTCTGAAAGTTTATTTTTTGCCATCTTTCAATTTTTTGATTTTACGTTTAATTTTCATATTTGTGCGATAAGCCTCTAAAAGTTCTGGGTTATCGTGGATTTCTTTTGTCGAACATTTTAAAGATTTTGCAGCAAATTCAGCTACATAACAATCTTGAAGTTCTTCCCTATATTTTTTAGTAAAATACGCCGATAGTTTTTTTACTTTTTTAGGATTTTTTTTTCTATAATCCCGTGCATACCGCAACCGCTCTTCTTTGTTTTCCTCAAAATAAATCTTCACTCGTTTTTTTGAGTCTTTACGAGCGCATGGCTTACAATAATTTCCAATACGCCATTTTTTACGAGACTTAGAAAAATATTGGTGATATTCATCAACACTTTTAATCTCTTCACATTTTGGGCATCTCTTTTCATTAATTGTAAATCTTTGCTCCATAATCTTTTTGTTTTTCGATTTGTCCTCGGTTACCCGCATTAACACGGTATATATTTCATTGCTCTGCAATGACGCTATCTTTTTTTTACGTTGCTTTCGGGTTTCCCGCGTTTAGAAGCAAGCTTCAACGCTCACACCCACGCAACGAAACATATCCCCCATACGTTAGCCACAATTAGATTGGTAATATTTAAAATCTTGTAGTATTTCATCAATATCACTTTTTCTTATATTGTGGTCTGGTTCATTAGAAAGCCAATCTAACAGTTCACGTTGTTGGCTAACACCAGATAAAATTAATTGCTCGGTCTGTGCTTCTTTAATAGCTTCCCGCATTGCTCGAATGATAATGCTATCTAATCTCATTACGTCATTAAATTCACGTAATTTTTTTTTCCAAATGTCTTGTAATTTATATTCGTCCATTTCTATTTTTTTTATGTTTTAATACGCAACTAATCTTATCTCAAACGTTATCTACAAGCACTAAAAAGGTCTGTGCTTTTTCTTTCGGCTGTGCAAATAGTGTCGTTATGGTGTCCACCGTGCGCAACTAAAAGAATTTCTTCCATAATAAAACCTCTTGTCTTACCTATTCCCTGTGAGTTCCAACCAAAACACAATGCTATTCCGTTAGGTTTTAAAATTCTAGCAATTTCTATTTTCATATTTGCCCAAAAACTTGCTTGAGTTGTTTGCATATTCACAGTTTTGCCAAGTTTTTTGTAACATTCACTTACCTGTCTAGGACTATAAGGTGGGTCAAAAAACACCAAGTCTAAACTTTCATCTTCAAAGGTTTTTAAAAAGTCTATTGCATCCATATTAAATTCCGTTTCCATTTCTGGGTCTAGGTCATTAACATACTTGGCAATCCTGTTCCTGTTTGCGAAAGGGTCAGCAGATTCCAAATTGCTATAATTGTAAAACTGTATAAATTCCTTAATCGGTTTTATTTCAAATGTATTTCCGTTAGGCATTGCCCATTTCTTACTTATTTTCATATTTGTTAAAATTCTTTTAGTTGCTTATTTCGTGCATTGTGCCAGATAGATAACACTGTATAACAAAAATTATTTGTTAAAGTCGTCTTTGCAAGTAAAGTACACATTCCAAAAGGTCATTATTATTATCCAAATCCAAAGTTCTAAATCCATAACTTTTGTTATACAATTACGTTACAGGCAATCGCCTGCGGACGCATCCATAAATCATTTAAAAGTTAAAAAGTGTTCTAGCAATATAGCATAAGCCACTACGTACATTATTGTTATTATAAAGGCTATGCCTTTTTTATCTTTTTCATTTACAAATCGAATAGCCTGTCTTATCACAGATGTTCCGAATAGAACAATCATAAATATTTTCATCTTTTTAAATTTTAAATAATTTTCCTCTGTATGCTCGATTGCCTGTAACGATCCCTGTAAGGCGTTCGCATCGACAATCATATTACATATTTATTCAAGTCTTTTCTAACCGCTAGACCACAGCATGTAACATTGCATATACTCTAAAGATGCGAAGCCTATGCTCTTACCGTGTATGCTTCGCATCCACAGAGCATATACAGGGATCGTTAGTGTTAATTGCTTTTACGTTCAAAGTCTTTACAATCTATTGGTTTAAGTAAATCATCTGTTTTTTCTACACCATCCCAATATTTTTTACTGCACCAAAATTCAGGGTAAGGCTGGTCGTGTGCAGGTGGTTCATATCCAAAGTTTTTACAATCATAGCAGCAACTAACACTAACATTATGTATAGTGCATGGCTTGTTTTTATTTTCAGTCGTATTTTTCATAATCAAATTTTTACCAGTTTATTAAATTAGTGGCATTTATTGGGTAGCCACGACACCATACACACAGCCGTTACCAACAATACTACGATTGTGCTTTTTTCCAATGTTCTGTTAATTGCTCAATAATCCATTCAGCCATTTCGTAAGCCTTACCATAACCAACAGAGTGCGAAGTATCATGTTTATCTTTATACACATCACCAAATTTTGCGTTATAAATGGTTAGTGTATTTATACTTTCTTGTCGCCATTTAACAGCACAAATACTATCAGAGTTTCTGTGTTCAAAAAACGCAATATTTAGTTGCTCTCGTTTTTCATTCATAAGGCTTACTACATAGCCTTGTTCCCTGCAATTTTCCCAACGAGCAACTTTTATTTCTGCATCATATTTTTTGTATTTATCATTCCAACTTTCTTCAATATCAGCATCTCTTTGTAAAAACATTAAAGTTGCTCTTGCTTGGTAGTTAGCACCATCTTCTAGGTAATTTTCTAAATTTGTCATTTTGTTAAGTTTGTGCCTATTAAGCCGTACAGTTGGTAACAACGTGTAAAATTCATTGCTACTTATCGCTTAATTCAAAGGCTATTAATATTTATTTAATTCAGTTTTTAATCGTTAATTCTGTGATTTTTATATGCAACGAAATCTTACACAAACCGTTGGGGACAATTAACCCTGCGGGTCGGATTGCTCCGCTATTAAAATTTCATTTTCAAAAGTTGCTTTTCCATCATAAAACGATGTTAACTGATAGTTTCCAAAATCAAGGTCGGTACGACGTTCAATAAATTCTTGAACCGCAACACGAATGTCATTTTCTGTTAAAGAGATTTTAATCTCGCTCATTAGGTTTGTTATTATTTTCATAAGTAAAATTTTAAAGACTCCCACAATCCTTAATTGTCCCCAACGGTCAGGGTATTGGTAACGACTTGTGAGGGTCGGTTCATATTTAATTTGTTCGTTGCTGGCAGGGTGAACATATTCCCAACAAAGTATAAGTGTCATAAGTCGTCACGCAACGTTTCTGTGTAAGTCTGACGACTTACGAAACTTATACCCTGACCGTTGGCATTGATTTACCTCAGCTACGCTTCGGTTTTTTTACTACGTAAAATTTTTAATAGGTTTTCTAATTCATAAATTAATTGAAGAAGCATTTCGTGCTTACCTCTATTGTACCAGTACATTTTATTGTTACCGTCTACAACACACTTCATTTTTATGCAATTAATTTCACTTGCTGCTTCTTTATAGTTTTTGATTTGTAATTCTAAAAATTCTTCCATTTTATATAAATTTTACTCTCGTTAAAAACCAATCAATGCCAACGTCCCACGTCTCAATCGTGGAAAACCATTCCACCGCTTCGGTAAACCTCGCTGTCGCTAATGTCAACACAGTGTATAGGCAATTAGTTTTCAGCACTCACTCGTAGGCAGGTTCTTTGCTCAATGGTTTTCAAGTAAACTTGAACCCCTCGCAAATTCAACTGCCCATACACGTGGGACGTTAACGGCAAAACCTCATCACTACCTCAACATCGCTACGCTCGTTTCGTCCGTTCTTCGCATACGTAAAACGAAGCACTACTTACTTCACCTGTTTCACTATTGCCGTTAACGAAGCTCGTGTACGTGAAAAATAGCCCTGCGATGCTACGCATCGACTTTGGGGTCCGATTCTTTTATCCTATCAATCTCAGCAGCAATTAAAGCGCCAGCTTTTTGAAGTTCTCTCACGCGATTTTCGGGACTTCTTTTGAGAGATTTAAGTTCAAAAGGCCATATATGCAAATGCATATCATTACCCCACTCACTATCTATAAAATCAATCATCTCGTCGGTCATTGCGTAGTAAGCTGCGGCAAGTGCAAGCTCGCCTTCTGTATGGTGTTTATCGTGTTCAGGTGACCATCCTTCAACATCAATTTGCCGTTGTCTTTCTTCGGTAATTAATTCAATTCCTGTTTTCATTTTATATGCTTTTTGTGTTTTACTTAATGTTCGTTCAGCCGTTAACATTGTGTATTTACCATTGTTCTGGGTGGCTATTTTTCCCGTCCGTTGTTCTTATTTCTACTACTTTTTACGAGCAAGCTCGACAAAGCCCGAAATCCACAACGGATAAATACACGAGCTTCGCTCAAGCGGATAACCTCAACCTCAGCTTCGTCACTACGTTCCTCGCATCGGTTGGGATACGAAAAACAAAATCCGTTTCACTACTTTTCCCCATTTTTCTAATCCGCTTGAACGCATGGGGGATACTAAAAAATGATAGCGTTGCGCTACTGCGTAGCGGCTTTAGATTTTAACCATTTACTATAACTACCATCACAATCGACACAAAGTAAACAACAGACTGTTTTACCTTTTGTTTGATCGCCTATCATACACTTCCATTTTACAAGAGATGATTTACCTAACATTTCTTGGTATATACCTTTTTCAATTCTACTTAAATCAGCAATCAAGCTGAAACTATCCTTTAAACCAAACTGATAAAAAAAATGAAGAGTTAAACTCCTTATTTCCGTTATTCCCGTTTCAAAAGACAAGTCCAGAAGAACTTTGTGTGCCTCTGGAAATCTTTCTTTTATTTTAGGATATTCGAACATTAAAGCTTTCCGAAATATCTTACTCCAAACTGCATATAAAGTTGATTGAATCCTGAAAGCTCTAAATCTAACGCTTCATCTTCATTACATTCTTTCCACTCTCTTCCGTCTTTTGGTTCATTTCCAATCTCTGAAGTACAGTAAACAATATTTGTGCAGTTAGGGTTTATTTCTCCGTCGAATGATTTTAGCTTAAAAGTTTTCATAATTTCTAGTTGTTTTTGTTTTACTATGTAAATATACATAAGTTATATTACATATACAAGTATATTTGTAAATATTCTTTATTTATTTTACATTTGTATTATGAATAAGAACATTACTTCATTTTATGTGGCTGTCAAAGACAATCATGTGATCGCTTTTGAAAGCAATCTTAGTGACTTTATAGCCAATTTTCTAAAAATCGAACCAAGCGCACGTAATTACCAATTCTATTATCGGAAGTTCCAAAAAGAGCCATATTTTGAATGGCATGGATATTACTTTCAGAAACTTATATAACCTATACTTTTTTTGTTTTTCGTTAATCCATCGGTTACCTCGCTTGAACAAGGGATATATTTCATTGCCATGCAATGACGCTATCATTTTTTTACGTTGCTTTCACACTTCCCACGATTCAAGCAAGCTTGATCGTTCACGTGTACGCAACGAAACATATCCCCCATGCGTTGTGCTTCATTAAAACGTAAGCACAACATGGTATATAAATAAAATTTAAAATTGCCAACGCTTACAGCAATTCAAATTCTATCTTATGGTTGAAGCTATCGCCATTTCCGCTTGCGTGTAAAGCGTACTTTTCGCCTTTAGCATTTACACCTTCCGCATACGTCCCGTCAACCATTATAATATCAAGCATATTTATCTCTTCAAGATAGTTTTGCATTGTTTCGTTGTTGTCAGTATGAGGTTGTTCTGTTGTCCAATAATATGTTTCCATCGCTATAATTTTAAATTCAATTCATATACCTATCCGTTACCGACAATACCTCATCGAGAGGACGGGTAACTACGTGGTTTAATCAGCTTTTAGTTTCTTTGCAATAGTAACAGCCACCATATTCTTCAATATCTTCGTGATGAAGTAAGTTTATACAACCACTCCCGTTACCCTTATTGTCGGTAACGGGCTGGCGCTCTCTTTGGTTCAAGGAATTAATCGCATCATTTAAAGGCTTTTTTAATTGATTCATAGCAAAACCGCCTATAAATTCTTGACAATAAAGATTATTAAGTGTTTGCTCTAATTCCTTTAACTTTTTCAATGTATATTCCATATTTGCTTAATTTTAGTTTTTATTCGGTACAGTCGGTAACAACGTGTATAGGCAATGAACCAAAGTGATGGACTCTTAAAGTTCCCGATGCTACGCATCTACACTTTCACAGCCCATACACGCCAGCCCGTTAGGCTGTAATAGCGCATCGAGCGCACACAACAGGAAACTTTAAAAACCACCATAAACCTCAGCATATTCTTTTTTTGCTTCTTCCCATTTTTCGGGGTATTCTTTTTTAAGGTCATATAACATACTATAGGCTTCACACCCAGCAATACTTACTTTTCCCGTACCTTTACAGTCTTCAGCCTTTTTATCTGAATACATTTTTAGACCTGCAAAAAGCGCAAAAAAAGCGCAATCTTCGTCTCTTCCTTCAAAGTCAATTACTATTCGTTCCATATTACATTGTTTTTAAAATTTCTACTCTGTTGTTTATTACAGCCTAACGGTCAACGTATGGTTACACCGCTCAATGGCTTGTTATTATTTGCTGTCTAGTTTCTAATTCGATACGCAACGTACAGCTAACAAGGCGTAAAGTGTATGCGGTGCAACTCAATCGGTGTTCTCGTGTGGCGCGTTGCACCCCACACACCTTACACGTTGACCGTTACCTCAGCATAGCCCATCGAGGGCACGGAAAATGAAACTCTAAAATCAACTTAATTTATCTGGCAAAGGTTTTTTACAATAGACACACTTAGGCGTTTTCTTAGTATTCATCACATCAATTTGCCGAAACATACATTTGTGTTTACCTGTTAAATTATACAATAATGATTTCCATAAATTCATGTCGTTGATTTTTTATTCGTTTCTACTATTTTCCTTATACTGAGGTAACGGTCAGGGTATGGCAACGCCAATCCTAGATCAGTACTTCTAACTTTGTTCTTTACCTTTCTCGAGACCAACGCAGGGTAACAAAGCATAAATCCCATTGGCGTAGCTCAACCGTCCCATGTGTAGGCTACGCCTACGGGACTTATACCCTGACCGTTAGCAAAAAACACCTCATCGAGAGGACGGATCACACCTAAAAACAATTACCTTTACACCAAGTTTTCCACTCAATCGCCAAGCTGTGCCGAGCACTTTATTAGTGCTGTTGTATTTTAAAAGATCCCGCCTTTCTGTAATTTCTAAATCCAAATAGAAGATTAAATCCTTAGTTAAACTGATCCCGGTTTGTAAGTTGCCACCAAAACTTGAATACCCTACATCGTAATCTAATGTTCCAAATCCTGCTGATGCACTAAACTCAATTTTATCGACCCATTGATTAAAAGTATAACCGATGTTACCGGAGTATCTTCTATAAATACCACCTCTTAGATCGGCATACTCAACCTCTGGGCGAATAAAGAAATACCCGTGTTTGCCTTGTAATGATTGCCATTCACTCGAAAAAGCTAAATCTATTGTACCGGGATTGTTTCCTTTGTCATCTCCAAACATTAACAGTTTAGCATCTTGAGTAAGGTTTAATGTTACCCTACTTTGAGCGTAAAGGCCACAGCTAATTAGATTCAGTAGTAGTATTGTTGCTACTGCTATTTTTAATATTTTTGCTTTCATAATTACTTTAGTTAGTGATTAGCTTTAAGAGCGCATCTTATCTTGCAGGACGGGGTGCGCTTGTTAGTTGTTTTTTATAAGATCAATTTCGTTTTCTATTAACAAGTTGTTAATTTTACTTCTCTCGTCAGCCTCTTTCATCTTCTCCATTTGATTATTCATAAAGTCAAACCAAGAATCTAATTTTGGGTGTTTGTTTTCTTCATCTTCTGGAGGCAGGTTTAAATTAAATATGTCCATATCCTATCGATTTAAAGAGTATCTACTACCCTTGGTTAAATTAAATGCTACCGCCAACAGTACGCTTATTACTACGATTCCAAATGTGATAATGATTTCCATAATATGTGGTTTTAAATTGTTACTATGGTTCAAATATACAAAATAAATATTACATATACATAATATTTTATG
>Ga0207893_1000276_pt1 | contig 31600 bp, 29 predicted proteins | sample MalvirmetaMSP121_FD_184233 | JGI IMG/M metagenome (GOLD analysis project Ga0207893, IMG submission 184233) | Marine viral communities from the Deep Pacific Ocean - MSP-121 (SPAdes) | ecosystem: Environmental > Aquatic > Marine > Oceanic | place: Pacific Ocean | collected 2001-06-02 | reverse complement strand
TTGGCACCACGGTTCAGCGCCTGAATGGCATTGCCGCTGAGCGAGCCGAAGCTCATCGCTGAAATATTGAACACCGATGCGGAGTAGGGCTGCTCGCACTGTGGTCCGCCGATGGACACGCGAAAGGTTTCGGGGTCGCTGACCGCTGCGGTGCGGATCGAATGGCCGATGCATTCGTATCCCGGTTCATAAACATCGATAAGGGTGCCGAAGGGCTTGTCATCCACCTGATTCTTCGCCCGCGCATAGACCAGCGAGCGCTGTGCGCGGGAAAACGGTACGCGTTCCTGATCGCTCTCGAGCAAATACTGACGAATCTCCGGACGGATGCCTTCGACCATGTAGCGGATGTTGCCGAGGATCGGGTAGTTGCGCCGCACCGCATGTTCGCACTGGCGCAGATCACGGACGCCAATGAGCGAGAGCAGTGCGGTGACGATGAACAACGGCCATACCCAGGGGTGATTCAGAAAGGGCAGGCAAAACACGGCAGTGGCGAAGCAGAGGACAAGAAAAGCGTAACGGCTGAACAGCGAGAGATTCATCTGGGCACCTGTATGAGGGCGGAGGACCTGCCAGAAAGGGGGAAGCCTACCGCACTGGCTGCGCTCCATCTAACGACGCCTGGTCTTCGCGCGTGCTCAATGGTGCAGACGCGACAGCGTGGCTGGGTCGGGATCGGCCGCGAAGAAAGCGTCGAGCACCGCCTGGAATACGGTTCGCTCAGGCGCGACGGCGGCGAACAGCGTCATGCTCGAGCGCAGCTTCATATCATCAGGCGAGCCGAGAATGTGCCGCGCCGGCCGCTCGGCATGGGCGAGCAGCGCTTGTGCGCATTCTTCCAGGCGAGGCCCGAGCAGCGGGTGCTGTGCATAAGCCGTGGCTTCGTTCGCATCCTTGATCGCGTAGCGACGCGCCATGTCGCTGTGACCGAGGCCCGCAATCTGCGGAAAGATGAACCACATCCAGTGGCTTTGTTTGTGGCCGGCCTTCAGTTCCGCCAGTGCCCGGTCGTAAACCGATTGTTGGGCGTCGACGAATCGTTGCAGATCGTGCGGGTCGCTCATGGTGCCTCCCGATTGCTCAGACTGTATAAATCAGAGCCGGGATGGCGTAGTTGATTCCCGAGAAGATCGAGACCGAGGGAGCCGGGCTCGGCGATAACCGCACGGGTGAGTCAGCGTGGGCAGGTCCAGATTCGTTGGGTCCACACGATGACCGTGATGCTCAGCTCGTTATGGTGAAAGGCGAGCACCGCTGGTTCTACCGGCGCAGGCCTGTTCGGTGCTGCGCCATTCTCAGCTGGCGTCACCCAGGCCTGCGAGGCGCGCATCGGCGATATAGAACAGCTCGCCACCGCGCACTGAGACGTCATTGCCCGGGTTGATGATTGGTTGGGTCTGGTCTCTGGCGCGGTAGCCGATGAGCGTCGCGTTGTGGCGGTCTTTCAATTGCTTGTAGAGCGCGCCGACGGTGCTTTCAAAACTCTCGGGCAGCAGCAGACGATACTGGGTCGCACCCTGGCCAACGCTCAGCAGCTCGTTGATGATCACCGAGGAGCCTGGGTCCTGCGACGAACGCACCAGCATTTCGATGGCCATGCTGGAGGTGCACTCCAGTTTCGGCGCGTAGCTGCGGGCAAGTCGCGCCGTCTCGCTGCTGCTGAAATGCGCGACCACATGGCCGATCGGGTTGAGCTGATTGATGGTCAGCACCACGGCCAGCGTCAGGTCGTCCGAGCCGGTGCGCACCAGCGTGCGTTCGGCCCCTTTCACCCCGGCGCGCTGTAACAGCGCCAGGGACGACAGGCTCTCGCCGTGGATGAACTCGGTCTTGCCAGGCATCGGGTTTTCTTCGAGCTGGGTGTCGCAGATGACGATCAGGTGGTCATTCGAGGTTTCGTCTTCGTGCAGCAGCTCGACGACGCGCTCGCTGATTTCGCCTTCCCAACCGATCACCACGGTATGGCCCGTGCAGGTGGCGAACGTCCCTTTGCCTTTCATGCCTTTCCTCCAGACTGCGATTATGGAATTGGTGGTTTTGCCGATGATGGCAGTCAGCAGCGCAATGCCGCCGACCATCAGCCAAGTGGAAACAAAGATGCGTCCGCCAGCGGTTTGCGGCGAAAAGTCACCGTAACCGACGGTCAGTGCCGTGGTGAGATAGAAATAGACAAAGGTCTTCAACTCGGTGAGCGGCGCTTCGGCGAACAGGCGCAAACCGAGATAGGACACGCCGGCGTGCACCACGAGTGCAAGTAATAGTGCGGCCCAGCCAAATTTGCTGGTGGCCGCGGCCAGTTGCCTGCGCAACTGAAGGATGATCGACATCGGCCCTGACTCCATGGCTTGCGGTAATCGCTGTCGTAACGAGGCGCTGAAGAGCCCGGTCACGCTATAGACTGCGGCATCCTAAGGGCCGAAACCGCTGCTGGCCAGCCTCGATGCCCGCAATGGGCAAGCATCGAGACGTGAGGAGGGCGCTGAGTTGCCGTGCCGCCGTGCTCCACGAACCGCTTAGCGCTGCTCGCGAAAACAGCTCTGGCACAGCCTGAATTTGCGTGCAGCCATCGGCATGGCTTTGCCACAGCCCTTGCAATTGCGGTTGTCGCCGGATCCGCGCCGGCGGTCCGAACTGCGTGGCTTGCGCTGGCGCGACAGCTCGCGGGTGATGGCGCCATTGAGCAGACTGCGATGCTCTTCGGCCTGCTCCAGCGCCGGGAAGTACGCCGGCAGCGTACGCGCCAGGTGCAGGTAGGTTTCGATGACGTGAAGCGAACTCTCTAGGGTGGCGAGATCCGCATCGATGATCAGTCGAGGCAATGGAATCTCTTTGTCCTGCGCGACCTTTTTCAGCCATTGCTGCGCGAAGACGGCGGCCGGGCTGTCGAGACCGCCGCGGATTGGCGTGCAGGCAAATATCCAGCGCAACGGAAGATCGATAGTGGGGTCGTCGATCAGCTTGATCCACTCCGCCAGCTCGTCGGGCAGGATCGAAATGAATTCGTCGCCATAGTTGATGTTGCGATTGAAGGTCAGCCAGGCCCGTAGCAGGCTCGGTTCGTTCATCAGCTCGGCGATGGCCTGCAAATGTTCGATGGACGGCCGCACCTGGAATTGCGACAGGTCCACCGGTTGGTCGGCGCTGTGGAACAGCTGCTTGATCGACTGCAGCGTTTGCCCGTCGAGGGCGGTGATGACCCCGCTGGCGTGATGGCCGAAGCGTCCGGCGCGGCCGCCGATCTGCTTGACCTCCTGGACCTTGAGCTGACGATTCTGGACGCCGTCGTACTTTTCATCGGTGTAGAAACACAGCGTATGTGCTGGCATGTTCAGGCCCATGCCCACGGCATCGGTGGCAACCATGAGGTCGGCCTCGCCATCTCGAAAGCGGCGTGCCTGCTCGCGGCGGACTTCAGGCGACAACGCACCGTAGACCACCGAGACACTTTTGCCGGTCATCTCCAGCATCGCCTTGAGTTCCAGTACGGTCCTGCGGCTGAAGGCGACCAGGATTGAACCGGCGTCCAGCTGCTTCAGGTTGGTTGCGCGGCGCGCCACGTCGACGGGCGACAGTCGTTTGGTGCGTTTGACCACCAATTGGTCTTCGCACAGGTCGCACAGGGTCTTAAGCGACGGCTGGATCAGCTCTGGGCCGGTCATGATCAGGTCCTGGGTGTAGGCGCTGACCAGTGCATCGACCCAGGCCCAGCCGCGTTGCGAGTCGGCCATCATCTGCACTTCGTCGATCACCACCACGTCCCATGACTCGTGCCGGAAGCGGGCGAATTCCTCGACGGTGCAGCAGTAGTGGGTGGCACCCTCGCGGATGATCTCTTCCTCGCCGGTGACCAGCGAGCAGGGCACGCCCATGGATTCAATACGCTCCTGATTTTCCAACGCCATCAGCCGTAGCGGCGATAGGTAGATGGCGTTGGTCACGCCGGTCATGGCCTGGATCGCCTGATAGGTCTTGCCGCTGTTGGTGGGGCCGAGCAGGGCGGTCCAGGTGCGGGTGATTCGCCTGGCAGCGTAGAGCTTGTGGTAATGGACGAAGCGCGGGTTGTTCTCCAGCAGCACCGCAAAGGCCATCTTCTCGCGGTTGTCCTCGCGGGCGAAGCGGATGGTCCGGCGCAGCTTTTTCGGCTCCATCATGAAGACTTCGGTCAGGCGCTTCTCACCAAGCAGCTGCAGGTCGAAGTCCTGCGCCTCTTCGATCATCATCTCGAACTTGGCGTTCATGGCCTGGCGGTCTTCGTCTTTGAGCTCGGCGACTTCACGTTCACTGAGCACATGGCCCTGGCCGCCCGGAATGCGCCGCTGCATGTCCAGCGCAACCTCGCCGTGGCGCAACTCGACCACATAGCGCAGTTCGTGCTTGACCTCGTTGACGATGTCCACGGCGCGTGCGGCGAAGTCATCGAGGCGTGCCAGCCGGGCGGGCAACCGCTCAAGGCACTGCGCTTTCTGTTCGTCGCTCAGGCTGCTAAACGGGCTCTCGAGCACCTGCAGGCGATCCCGGACCAGGGCCTCCACTGCGGCGCTTACATTACGTTCGAATTCGTCGGTCGACTGGCTGTCGTCGATGCGCAGCGCGAACTCGGGCTCGAGCAGGTTCTGCACTGGGCCGCACCCCAGCGTTTTCTCGATACCGAAGACGTCGACGGTGCAGCTGAAATCGTTCACGTCCCGGTTCAGCAACCTGCCAATCAAGCTTGCGGAGTCGGCGGGTTCGAGGTTCGCCTCCACCGTGGGCTCGTCCAGTCCCAGCCAGAACAACCGCACCGCGCGGCCAATCTCCGCAGGTTGATGGCCGAGATAGGTGCTGAACCATTTTTCCTGATGGTTTTTTTTCGGTGTGAAATCGGGGTGATGCTCCGTGGCCCAGCTAATGAAGCGTTGCGACCTTTCCAGCCGGGTGGTGTTGCGGTGTTTGGCTTCGGCCTTGCGCATGATCGACGCCTCTCTGATCAGGTGTGCTGCAAGTTTGGACAATCGAGCCGCGCAATACGAGCGGTACGGAAGAGTGCCATGTGTCGGGCGCACAGGCGCAGCGCTTCGGGTTCTGGCATTTGCATGGTGCGGTCGCTGTAGCAACGGATCGTAAGGGCGCACTGCGTGGTCTTTTCAAGAGACCGTCGTTTCACAGAAAGGCCAGCCTATGGAAATCAGCAGTCCCATTTTGCTTGGCACCGCCGGCTGGAGTCTGCCGCGCGAGCAATGGCCGGCGTTTCCGGCAGGGGGAACACATCTAGAGCGTTACGCGGGTCGTTTGCCCGGCGTGGAGATCAACAGTTCGTTCTATCGCTCCCACCGACTCGCGACCTATGCCAAGTGGGCCGAAAGCGTGCCGAACGGGTTTCGTTTCTGCGTCAAGGTCCCCAAGCAGATCACCCATGAACGGCGTCTGCTTGAGTGCGAGGGCTTGCTCGAACAGTTTCTGCACGAGTGCGGCCACTTGGGTGAGAAACTCGGCTGCCTGCTGGTGCAATTGCCGCCGTCGCTGGATTACGAACCGGCCAGTGCCGCTGCGTTTATCGACGCTCTGAGAAAGGATTACGCGGGGCCGGTGGCAATCGAGCCTCGTCATCCGAGCTGGATCGATGCCGAGACGCTGCTTGACGAGGCACGGATAGCTAGGGTCGCGGCCGATCCGGCGCCCTTTGCGGAAGCAGCTGAACCGGGCGGCTGGCAGGGTTTCCGTTATTTCCGCCTGCATGGCTCGCCGCGCATGTTCTACTCGTCCTATGGCGATGACTGGCTCGACCGCTTGGCCGTGCGTCTGGAGACGCAGGCAAGTACGACTAACTGGTGCATTTTCGATAACACCGCCAGCGGTGCGGCGATTGCTAATGCTCTGGCGCTGCAGGGTCGGCTCTCCCCCGGCCGGGAATCTGTTCCGCCAACGTGAGCCGGCGTTGCGGTCAGCCTTGCCAGGTCAGCGCGGTGCTTGGAAAGGATGAGGCTGACCCGCGCATTGCCGCTCCGCTCTCAGCGCGGCACGATCCGGACCCGTCCGGCCGTGTTGTCGCGCCGTCCGGCCTTGTCGTTTTCCGCACGGCCGGGAATCGAGCCGTTTGCGGCGCCACGATCTCCGCTGGCCGTCCCGTCCACTTCGCGTTCATCGACGCTGAGAGATGTGGCGTCGGGGTAGCCGGTGGTCAGGGTTTCGGTGCTGGCAGTGACTGGAGTCGCTTCTTCTTCACCCCAGTTGGCGCTGCGCTCGTCGATATCGATGGCGCCGTTTCGCTCCATCAGGTCCTCAACCATGGCGACCTCGGCATCGGTATCCAGCGTGACAGTCACGACTGTCGAGCCACGCCGGGCAGCTTCCGGATAGCGGCCTGCGTGCTTGCTGGAATCGTCACCAAAAATCTTGTGGAAGAAACTTCCCAGCTTCTCGGCAGCCGTGGCGTCATCGCCCGGCTCTTCGCCCACCACTTCCACGCGGCTGCTGTCGACGCTATCCGGGTTGAAGGAGGCTGAAATTTGGATGGCGTCGCCGGCGATACCTTTGCTCAGGAGTTCGGTCTTGACTTGCTCGGCTTCGGCGTAGCGGTCGAACGCCGCGAGAAGGATCTGGGGCATGACTTCACCTTTGTGTGCAGCTCTGGCTGCGGTTCGTGATTGTGGCGCGCGGCTCGACCGGTGCGGTGATCGCGTACCGTTCTGCATTGGGCGGGCGAAGCGGGAGGATGGTTCCGTAGCGGGTCATTACCCGATGCTTCGGATGGCCGAGCATGGGCCGGCCGCGGTGATAGCGCGGCACGGCACGATGGGCAGATAGAGAGTGAGATCAGCCGTTCAGCACCTTGCCACCATTGATATGGATGGTCTGGCCACTGACATAGGACGAGTCTTCGCACGCCAGGTACACGTACGCCGGGCCCAGCTCAGAAGGTTGGCCACAGCGACCCATGGGCATCTGACTGCCGAAGTCCTCAAGCAACCCGGGGTCGTGCTTGCCGAGGGTGGCGGGTTGCAGTGGTGTCCAGATCGGACCGGGCGCGATCTGGTTCACGCGGATGTCGCGCTCGATCAGTTGCTGCGACAGGGCGCGGGTGAAGCCGTCGATGGCGCCCTTGGTCGAGGTGTAGTCCACCAGCATCGGGTTGCCGATAAAGGAGTTGATCGAGGTGGTGTTGATGATCGCCGCACCGGCTTTCAGGTGCGCCAGTGCAGCACGGGTTAGGTAGAAGTAGCTGTGGATGTTGGTGGCAAAGGTCTTTTCCCACTGCTCATCGGTGATGTCTTCGAGCCGTGTCTGCACTTCCTGACGGCCGGCATTGTTTACCAGCACGTCCAGCTGGCCGAATGTCTTCACCGTCTGTTCGACCGCATCAGTGCAGTGGCTGCTATCGCGGATGTCGCCGGGCAACAGCAGGCAACGCTGACCTTCGGCTTCGATCATGCGCTTGGCATCTTGGGCGTCTTCATGCTCGTCTAGGTACATGATTGCGACATCCGCACCTTCACGGGCAAAGTGCACCGCTGCCGCGCGACCGATGCCGCTATCACCACCGCTGACCAAGGCGACCTTGCCGGCCAGCTTCCCGCTGCCCTTGTAGCTGTCGCGGATGAACTCCGCCGGCGGCTGCATCTCGCTTTCCAGCCCCGGCAAACGGTCTTGTTTCTGCGCGTGAATCTTCGGATAAGCCATACATGCTCCAGACGTGAAAATGGGGGTCTGTAAGTACGGCTGATGCCTGGCCTGAAAGTTTCGGCGGATTGCCGAGTGGTGCTTCGAGGTGACCGGCGATTGGGAAATGGCTCTGCCTCGGTAGATGGCGCAGGCCTACTTCGCTAAATGATAATGAGATGACCTAAACGTGGCCTGAGGTGCCGAGAATTTCCGCCTCAGACCGGCTGTCGGCCGGTCGATGGGAGGCGGGCGGTACTCAAGCGAAGGACCGGGGGCGCAGGGACCACGCTGCGCATCCCGGTCTTCTAGCCGAAGCGATTAATTCAATTCGTTGGCGAAGCGCCCGACTGCGCTGACGACCTGCTTGGCTCCGTCCTGAATCTCGACGATCACGGCGCCGGCCTGGTTGGCCAGGGACAGGCCTTGTGCTGCCTGCTCACGGCTGTTGGCCATCTCTCGTACCGCTTCATCCACCAGTGCCTGGTTCTTTTGCACCACGCTGACGATTTCTTCGGTGGCGGCGCTGGTGCGGCCGGCCAGCTGGCGAACTTCGTCGGCGACCACGGCAAAACCGCGTCCTTGTTCACCGGCGCGTGCCGCTTCGATGGCGGCGTTGAGTGCCAGCAGGTTGGTTTGTGCAGCGATGCCGCCAATGGTCTGGACGATGGAGCTGATCAGATGCGATTGCTGACCTAGCGCCTCGATACCTTGAGTCGCCGACTCGACCTCCTCGGCGATGCGCTGCATGGTTGCCACCGTATCCTTGACCACCACGGCGCCGCGTTCGGCGCTGGTGTCGGTCTTGCGGGACACGTCATAAGCGATGCTCGCGGCCTCGCGCACCTCCTCTTCACGGGCAACCTGGTCGCTCACCACACTGGCGAATTTGACCACCTTGCACAGCTTGCCTTCGGTGTCATACACGGGGTTGTAGGTCGCTTCCAACCAGACGTCCCGGCCCATGCTGTCGATGCGCTTGAAGCGGTTCGCAACGAACTCGCCACGGTTAAGCGTCTGCCAGAAGGTCTTGTACTGCTGGGAAGACGCTTCTTCCGGAGTGCAGAACATGCTGTGGTGCTTGCCCACGATCTGCTTGAGCGAATAGCCCATGCCTTGCAGGAACTGGTCGTTGGCCGAAACTACAGTGCCGTCCAGATTGAACTGGATGACCGCGGTAGAACGCAGCAGTGCGTTGATAAACGCTTCGTTCTCCTTGGCGAGCTGCAGCTCTTTGGTCACTTCCCGGGCGTAGCCGCTCATGTGAAGCAGCTTGCCGTGAGCATCCAGGATCGGATACCAGTCGATGTGCAGCCAGGCGAGGCTGCCATCGGTGCGCAGAAACCGATAGTCGTCGCTGACGGGTGCAAGCTGGGACACGGCGGCTCGAAAATTGTGAAAGCAGGGCAGGTTTTTTACATAGGCCGGCACGATGTCCGCCATAAGGCGGCCCTGCAGTTGCTCGACGTTGTAGCCGAGCGTCTTGGCGAACTTCTGATTGACTGACACCATCCGAAACTCGGTGTCGAGGGTGATCGACAGCATCGTGGCACCCATCTGATCACGGAGCTGTCTTAGCAGAGACAGTTCTGCAGCCTGTTCTTCGAGTTGTTTTTTTAGTTGGCCGTTGAACATGAAAGCACCAGATGGTGAATGGACGTACCTCTCTATCGGCACGCCGCTTTCATACTTGATGCTCAATAATTGGTCGGGGCGTGCAGATCAGTCGACCTGCTCCAGGCGCACTCGGATCACGCCGGCGCGGGTGCTGGCGATGCGTTCAAAGGCTGCTTTGGACAGGTCGATGATTCGCCCTCGCACGAACGGCCCGCGGTCGTTTATGCGTACCACCACGCTTTTGCCGTTGCGAGTGTTGATCACCCGAACCTTGGTGCCGAAGGGCAGGGTGCGGTGCGCCGCTGTTAGCGCATTCTGGTCGAAACGTTCGCCGCTGGCGGTCAGTTTGTTGTGGTGCTGGTTACCGTAATACGAGGCTTTGCCCGAGCCGATCTGCTCCCCGGTAACGGATGCTGACGGCTGGCCTGCCGTCGGTTCCTTCGGCGGAGCTGTCGTACAGCCAGCAACAGAGGCGAACAAAAGCAGTGCAACGATCCAATTGACTGACCTGTTGAGCATCCTTCGATCCTTGTCTTCACGCTGAGGCTTTACGCCCCTGGTGGGTGCAGGGGCGCGGTGCCATTAGGAGTGTCCATTCGCCAGTAAGTTTGCTGGGGCGATGAATTCGACAGCTGCGTCCTGGTCGTCGGCATTGTCGTCCAACCAGCCACTGTTGGCCGGTGCGCAACTTCCAGGTGCGGCTTTATTGTTGACGGTGTAACGCAGGTGCTGGTTATCGGCGCCAGCCGGACGCCGAGATGGCATCCGTTGGGCCTGGACCCATGTCAGGCGTGGGGCTTGCTGCGGATCGTTTTCATCAGATCAGCCGGGGTGATGTGGCCGACTACACCGCCGCCGCTGCCTGGCTGCGGCAGGTTGAGGATGTTGTCCTTGATCTTGCCGATCACATGCATCTCGCATGGTTTGCAATCGAATTTCAGGGTTAGCACCTCGTCACCGTGTACGAGCTGCATTGGGGCGACCTTGGTGCGCACGCCGGTGACGCCTTTGGCCTGTTTCGGGCAGAGGTTGAAGGAGAAGCGCAGGCAGTGTTTGGTGATCATAACCGGCACTTCGCCGGTTTCCTCGTGGGCCTCGTAGGCTGCGTCGATCAGCTGCACGCCGTAACGGTGGTAGAAGGCGCGGGCTTTCTCGTTGTAGACGTTGTAGAGGAAGGACAAGTGAGCTTCCGGGTAAACCGGCGGCGGCACGCTGACGGCCTTGCGGCTGCCCTGCGGACGAATCGCTTCGCGGGCTTCGGTCAGCGCCTCAATGGCCTCGCGGCGCAGCGCCTTCAACTGCGAGTTGGGGATAAAGAAGGCCTGCGGCGCGTCCACGTCCACTTCTTCGGCGTGGTAGATGGTCGTACCCAGCTGGCTCAGCAGGTCCGTAATCTGGCTAAGCACCTGCTCCGGCTTCTTCGCTTCGCCAAAGGGGCCGGCCAGCGAAACCGTGGCGTAAGCGCCTTCTTCGCTGGTGACGTGCAGCTCCAGCGCGTCCGCCCGCAGCTTGGCCAGCCAGCGCACGCCAATACGGCGCTCGGCGGAAGTTTTAAGCAGCGCGTTCTGCCAGTTGTGGTCCAGGTTGCGGTTCAGCGGATGGTTCGGCCGCAGCTGGCGTATCGCCGCGGGCATTTCGTTGGGCTCGACGCGGTACTGCCAGAACTGCTGACCGTCTTCTTCGAATTGCTTGAGCTGTTCGACCACGCTGGCGCGGAAACCCACTACCTCGCGCTTGATCAGCACGTTCAGGCCATCGCCGTTGGACAGCGGTTCGCGGGTCTGCACGGTCAGGTCGTGCTTGCCGACCTTGAGCACTTCGCCCACAGCGAGGCCGGTAAAGGTCGGTGAATCGAAGGCACCAATGTCGATCTTGCGGTCGGTGACAAAATAGTCGGTGCTGCCGCGGTGAAAGGTCTTGTCCGGGTCCGGCACGAACAAATGGTCTGTACGGCCGCTCGACGCGCGCGCCAGATCGGGGCGGTCCAGGAGGATTTCGTCGAGGCGCTGGCGGTAGTAAGCGGTGATGTTCTTCACATAGCTCACATCCTTGTAGCGCCCTTCGATCTTGAAAGAACGTACGCCGGCATCGACCAGCGCGCGCAGGTTGGCGCTCTGGTTGTTGTCCTTCATCGACAACAGGTGCTTGTCGAAAGCGACCACTCGGCCCTGATCATCTTTCAGCGTGTAAGGCAGGCGGCAGGCCTGGGAGCAGTCGCCGCGATTGGCACTGCGGCCGTTCTGCGCGTGGGAGATGTTGCACTGCCCAGAAAACGCCACGCATAGGGCGCCGTGGATGAAGAATTCGATGGCGGCATCAGTTTCGTCGCTGATCGCGCGGATTTCCTGCAGGTTCAGTTCGCGGGCCAACACCAGCTGCGAGAAGCCGGCCTGATCCAGAAACTTGGCGCGCTCCAGGGTACGGATATCGGTCTGGGTACTGGCGTGCAGCTCGATCGGCGGGATGTCCATTTCCATCACGCCCATGTCCTGCACGATCAGCGCATCCACGCCGATTTCGTAGAGCTGCCAGATCAGCGCGCGCGCCGCTTCCAGCTCGTCGTCATGCAGGATGGTGTTGATGGTGACGAACACCCGCGCATGGAACAGATGGGCAAATTTCACCAGCTCGGCAATGTCCGCCACGCTGTTCTCGGCGTTGTGCCGCGCCCCGAAACTCGGCCCGCCAATGTACACCGCATCGGCGCCATGCAGGATGGCCTCGCGGGCAATGGAGGTGTCCCGAGCAGGGGACAGCAGTTCGAGATGGTGCTTGGGCAAGGACATGGGCGCGGACCGGGTGTGAATCGAAAGTCGCGCATTGTAATGGCTTAAGGGGCTTTTGGGATTGGCCGCTGGGCGTGTGAATAGCTCGATCTAGCCGGTAGGCCTGTTTGCTAGATGTCAAACGCGGCATACGCCCGTAGGAATACCGATCAATTCATAATCTCATGCGCAAATGATTACCTATCTCATTAGCTATTGATTACTATCCGCTTGTCGCGAAAAGCTGGACGTTTCCGAAACAACATCATTAGGCGCGCGGCTGATACCCACAGACATTGAGGATCTTGAGTATGACTGGTAGCAAAGCCGGGCTTGATAAGGCACGGACACCTTGGCGACGTGCCACCACCGCATTCCTGTGCTGCGCGCCACTGGTAGCTGCTCCCATGAGTGGGAGCGCACAGGAGGCGAGCCCGAATAAAGGTGAGGAACCGTTTCGTCTTGCGCCCATCATCGTAAATGCCAGTGCTTCTGCCGGAGACGATGCCAGCACGGTTGTTGCTCAGGAGCTTTGGGTCGGCGGCAAGGTGCCGACCAGCATACTCAACACGCCTGCTTCGGTGTCCGTGGTTACCCAGAAGGAAATCGAACAACGCAGCGCGAGCACCACAGAAGAGGTTCTGCAATACACCCCGGGCGTCATCGCGGACTATTACGGAACTGACGATCGCAATGATTACTTCAAGATCCGCGGCTTTCAGGCCACCACGTACCGTGACGGATTGACCCTAGGGTCGATGCGCGGCGTACGCGAAGAGCCCTTCGCCTATGAGCGCGTCGAAATCCTCCGTGGTGCCAACTCCACCTTGTTTGGCCCGGCAGATCCGGGTGGCTCGGTGAACTTTGTTACCAAGCAGCCGCGGTTCGACAAGTTCGGCCAGGGCTACGTGACCTACGGTTCCTATGATCATGTTGAAACCGGCATCGATGTTGGGGACTCGTTGAACGAGGATCAGACGCTGGCCTACCGCTTTACGGGCAAGATCCAGAACAGTGATCGTGAGTACGATCACTCGGAGGATGACAACAAGTTCTTGATGGGCGGCGTTACTTGGGCACCGACAGCGTTCACATCGGCAACTGTGATTCTCGACTACCTCAAGACAACCAGCACGCCCAACAGCGGCGGTTATCCAAAAGATAATGAGTACGACCGCAGCAAATTCTATGGCGAGCCTGATTACAACTTTCATGATGTCGAGCGCACCAGTCTAAGCGGCAACTTCACACATGATTTCGATAACGGTTTCGTCCTGCGTAGCAATCTGCGGTACAGCGAGCTGACTGATGATTTTGGCTACGTTTACCTGAACGGCACGGGGACTGGAACCTTACTCAATCGTGATGCTTTTGGTACCGACACTGAAGCCGACCAGCTAAACGGCAACTTGATGCTTCAGTACGATGCCCGATTTGAAAACATTGATAGCAGCACGATGGTAGGGGTGGAGTATCGCGATGCCTCGTCCGAGGATAGTTCTGTCTACCAAGGCGTTTCTCCCATCGACATCGCCAATCCCGCATACGGCGGTGCCCCTGTAGGTCTGGTCCCCTACAGCCGTAACAAACAGGACTACACCACCAAGTCGGTTTTCGTGCAGCAGAACCTGTCATTTTTCGAGCGCTTTATCGTTACGGGTGGTATCCGCAACGACTCACTGGATCTTTCCAGCACCGACATCACCAACGTTAGAGCCTCGGATACCTTCTCGGAAAACTCTGTTCGCGGGGCATTGACCTACATCGTGAACGACGAAGTCTCTACCTACGTCAGCATGGTGGAATCCGTCGCGCCGCCATCCATTGGTGTTACCCCAGAGCGCGGCAAGCAGTACGAAGTGGGCGTGAAGTATTCGCCCACCAACATGAATGCGCTGTTCTCTGCGGCCATTTACGATCTGACGCAGGAAGACATCACCGTCGCTGTCGTTCAGCAAAATGGCACTATTGAACGGGAAACTATTGGTGAGTCGCGTGTGCGCGGTCTTGATCTGGAGGCCAAGGCTGAACTGACTGAAAACCTGAGCCTGATCGGTGGCTACTCTTACATGGAATCGGAGGTGCTTCGCGGAACGTTGCGCAGTGGCGCTTCGCTCGAGGGTAACGAGTTCGAAGCGGCGCCCAAGCACTCGGCATCACTGTGGAGCTACTACAACTTGCCAGGCACGACAATGAGTGTCGGTTTGGGTGCGCGCTACACGGGCGCCTATTACTTCAATCCCGCCAACAGCGCTAAAAGCGACGCCACCACCCTGTTTGATGCCGCTTTCAACTACCAGATCCTCAAAGACACCGATCTGGCCATCAACGTCAGCAACCTGCTGGACGAGCAGCACGTAGTTGGCTCTGGCACTGCGGACTACTACAACCCAGGCCGCGAGATCACAGCAAAAGTCAGCTACAACTGGTAAGCGAGAAGTCCAGCATGTCCTGGCAGCCTTAGGTGGCTAGCCAGGATATAGCTGAGACCCAGCCGTCTCCTACACTGGGTAGGCTCCAGGAGATAACGAAACGCGGTAGATCGATTGATTGCTAGTCGTTGCCCCACGCCTGATCGAACCCATCCTGTTAACGCTGCAGCTGCAGCACGCTCGGTGCGACACTGTTCTGTCGCGTTCTCCATTCCAACCCATTCCTTTCGCCCTGTCATACAGAGCTGACCATAAGCACTTTGTTACCAACAGGTTGCGAGAGATCAGGCTTGAGCGTTCGTGCTTGGTAAACGTTGAGTTCGCTGGCGATCAAGCCAGGACAGCGACCGCCCAGATCAATCCGCCAGCCATGGGTAGGCTCATCGCCACGCGCGGCGCATACGGGATCAACATCAACAACGCAAAGCCCGCCAGCGAGATCAGGCCGAACCAACCAACCACGGCCATGCCGCCCGGCCAGACCTGGCAGGACGCATACACGGCGAGCCCGAGTAGAACACTACCGACCGGTACACATACGCGGCGAAGCTTGGGCGGTACGCGCGGATTGACCAGCTGCTTCCAGTGGCGCTCCTTGTTCAGGCAGAAACCCAGCATGCCGGCGTAGGCCAGTACAAGGCTGGCGAACAGGGCTGAATCGTTCATGACGATGCTCCGTGAACTGGGCGGCTCTGGCGAGACGAGCGGACGTCTCGGGCGGCGATGACCGACGGTATTTTCCACACGGTCCAGCCCAACAACAGTCCCATCGAAGCCACGCTCGCCAGCAGGGACAGCCGCAGGCTGTCTTGAGTGATAGGTGCAGTCCACAGGTCCAGCAACGGCAGGGTGACGGCCATCAGTGCTGTGGCTGATAGCTGTTCGCGCCAGGCCGCCAGCGGCTTGCGCAGCCAGCCGTGCAGCCAGCTCAGCGCCCAGACGCCGAAGAACACGCGCAGCTCCCAGTCCTGACGGTCAGCCAGCGCGGCCGGCAGCAGCCGGTTACTCCACAGCAGCGTCGTACAGGCCAGCAAAAGCCCGGCAACGACTGCCACGTTGAGGCTCTCCACCACGCGCAGGAAGTGTGGGTTGGCCTTGGCCTGTTTGCGCTGTTTGACGGCATAGAGCACCAGTCCCGTACCGATCATGGCGCAGCTGATCAGGCCGCAGATGAAATACAGCCAACGCATCGGATAGCCGCCGAACTGCGCGAAGTGCAGGCCCGCCATCACCCGTTGGGTCAGCTGGCTGGTGCGTGACGGCTCGGGCGCCTGAATCAGCTCGCCAGTGACGCCGTTGAAGACCATGCCTTCGCCCTTGGTCAGCTCGATTCGGTTGCCCAGTACCGGTCGGGCCGTGACCTGGGCGTTGGTCTTGCCAGGGTTGCTGACTGCCAGACCGCCGATCATGCCCTCGCCATAGTGCGCCTCGGCGCGGCTGACGATTTGACCCAATGCCAGCATAGGTGCCGCTGGTGCCGCGACGGGCTTGCTGCCGCGTCCCTCGCCGCGTGGCGCCTGCTCGACAGCGCGCCCTGACTGCGCATCGCGAAAATAGGCCTGGCGGTCGCCGTCATAAAGGGCATCCACCGCTGCCGGCATGTAGAGCAGAAAAAAGATGGCCAGCCCGGTGTAGGTGATCATCAAGTGAAACGGCAGCAGCAGGACGGCACTGGCGTTATGGGCGTCCAGCCAGGAACGCTGCCCTTTGGCGGGCCGAAAGGTAAAGAACTCCTTGAAGATCTTCTTGTGGATGATGATGCCGCTGATCAGTGCCACCAGCATCGCCATGGCCGCAAACCCCACTACCCATACCCCCAGCGTGCGGGGCAGATGCAGCGTGTAGTGGAAATGGAAGAAGAAGTTGCCGCCGATGGTTTCGCGCGGCTCGATGGTCGCCCCGGAAACCGGATCCAGCTGAGTGCTCACCGCACCGCGGCGACGTTCGCCGACGGATACGCTGAGAGCGGGCGTGCGCTCAGTCGGCAAGCTGATGTTCCAGTTCGATTGGTCTGCATGGTTGTCCATCAACCAGCGCTGCGCCACATTGGCCGCAGCGGCTGGTGACTGCGCCCTATCGACCAGCTCCGGCTGCATCCACCAATTGATCTCCTTGTCGAACACCGCGAGGGTGCCGGTGAGAAAAATGGCGAACAGCATCCAGCCGAGCAGCAGCCCGCACCAGGTATGCAGCCAGGACATCGATTGCGTCAGGCTGCCTTTCATGGCCACATCTCCAGCAACTGAGGCCAGAAGCCGATGACTGCCAAGGGAATTGCGAGCCCGGCACCGATCAGTACCCGCCGCAGCGATGCTGCCGCGAAGGTCCAGAGCACGAATGTCAGGTACACCACGAACGATAGCAACGACGACGCGGTAACCGCGTCGACCGGATCGAGCGGCAGCCACTGTGCGAGCGCGGCAGTGAAGGCGTAGGTGAAGGCATAACCGCCCAGGAGGGCCAGCAGGGTACGGGCCGCGATGGCAGGCCAGGCACTTCTCGATTGAGTGGCAGAACGGGTCACGACGGGCTTCCCAGTGAGAGTCTTACGAAAAATGCCCAACCGTCGTAAACGCCGGCTGGGCATCGGTCTTGTGATAAACCGGGGGGGAGACGCCCATGCGCCTCGTCCAAACTGATGATCGCTACCCCAGTCTTTCGGATCGAAGCGAGACGCCAGTTGGCAAAGCCGTCTCCCTCATGACACCTCAGAACGAAGCGCTCACCCCCAGCGTGTAGCGACGCCCGTCGAGCACGGTTTCGTAGCTGCCGTAGTCGATCTGCTCGTTGAAGACGTTGTACACACCCGCCAGCAGCTTGACGTTCCGGTTCAGCGCATAGGTGCCGCCAAGGTCGACCAGGGTGTATGCCGGGGTGCTATCCGCCATGCTGGTGCGCGACAGGTATTCCGAGGTTTCGCTGCGGTAATTGAGCCGTGCCCAGGTGCCGAGATGGTCGCTGGCCTGCCAGTCCAGCATGGTGTTAAACATGTGCTTGGGCATCTTGTTCAGCGGCTCGCCGCGGAAGTCACCGCTGCGCTGCTCCGAGTCGGTGTAGGTGTAGTTGGCACCCAGGGATAGGGTCTCGGTGATCGCCCAGTCGAAGGTCGCCTCGACGCCGCGCATGCGCGCTTCATCAACGTTCACCCGATCACTGATGAAGCGGTACGCCTCACCATTGACGACGCACTGGCCGGAGGCATTGCCGGTGGTATCCGTGCAGCGGCGAAGCTCGGTGATCTTGTCTTCAAAATCGGTGTTGAACAGGGTCAAGCCCGCCGAGACACCGTTCAGGCTGTCCCACAACACGCCGATTTCCTGGCTCAGGCTTTGCTCGGGTTTGAGTGCCGAGTTGCCGACAATGACTGCGGGATCGCCCCGTCCGCCGCCGGTGATCTGTCCCCAGTTATCCACGGCCGCACGAATGTCCGGCGAGCGGTAGCCGCTGGAGACGCCACCCTTGACCGTCCATTGCTCGGCCGCCTGCCACACGCCGTAAACCCGCGGAGACCAGTGGGTGCCGTAGTTCTCATCGCGATCCATACGCAGGCCGGTGGTCAGCGCGAAGCTGTCGGTGAGGCTCCACTCGTCTTCGGCGAACAGCGCCCAGGACCAGCGCGTCAGGCGGGTCAGGTCCTCGGCACCGGCCAGCTGGTTACCCTTGTCCGAAAGATCTTCGTACTTGTATTGGCCGCCGAGCGTGGCGATGTGGTCACCCAGAAACAGCGAGCTCTGCGTGTTGAACACGCTGTTCTCCAGCTCCATCTCACGCCCGGGGTTCTCGATGCGCTCCTGCTGCAGATAGGTTTCCGACTGGCCCGAAGTCCAACGGCCGGTGTGGCTGATGGAGTAATGCGTGCGGTCGTAGTCGGACAGCGAATCGCTGTTACCCGTGCCAGAACGGCCCACGCTGGAGTTGCGTTCCTGCTCGGTCTTACCCGCTTCCAGCACGATGTCATTGGACTCGTTTGGCGTGAACGACAATTTGGCCGTTCCGCTATCGGTCTTTTGCTCATTGAATCCGCGAGGGATGTCGTCCTCGTCTCGTCGAGCTGTCTGTCCGTATACCTGCAGCCCCAGAAGGCCGTCGACCAGTGGTCCGGAGAGGTAGCCGTTCAACGTATGGTAGTCACCGGAGTCGGAGCGGTCCTGGAAGGTCTTTTCGGTGCGTAGCCCACCGTGCCAGGTATCGGCCACCTTGCGCGTGATGATATTGATCACGCCGCCCATGGCATCGGAGCCGTAAAGCGAAGACATCGGGCCGCGCACGACTTCGATGCGTTCGATGGCTTCCAGCGGCGGCGTCCAGCCTTGCTCGATGCCCGGGCCGTCGCTGTTGGGGCGCGTCGCCCGCGACTCCATGCGCTTGCCGTCGATGAGGATCAGGGTGTACTTGGAGGCCATGCCGCGAATGCTGATATCGCTGGAACTGGCGCCGCCGGTGACCACGACGCCCGGAATGTCACGCAGGGCATCGGTGACATCACGGTAGGATTTGTTTTCCAGCTCCTCGCGAGTGACCACGGAGATGGAGGCGGGGGCCTGCTTGATCTGCTGCTCGAATCCCGACGCGGTCACGACGACGTTCTTTAGTTCGACCGGCTCTGCGGCACTGACCGGCGTGCTCATCCAGGTTGCTACAGCGATTGCGCAAGCCAGCCGATGTCGATTGAAAGTCACCATGTACTGCCATCTCCCTGAGAAAACCTACGTCTGCAGCCATTAACGATATGGCGCATGCATGTGAGCTGCGGTGCGATCCGCTAGTCGCTCGCAATGCTAAGTATTCTCATTTGAGAGTAAAGCGCATTTACAATCTATACACTTCGCAGGCGGATGATCATGCGTAACCCGGACGCTCCGTTCTCGGCCCAGATCGCGCCGCCCTGCATCACCACCATGCTGCGGGCGATGGCCAGGCCCAAACCGAAGCCGTCGCCACCGGGTCGGGCTGCGCTGAGCCGAGCGAAAGGCCTGAAGATCACCGGCAGTTTCGCCTCCGGTACACCGGGGCCCTGGTCCTCGATGCGCAGCTGCCAACTGTCACTGTCTCGATTGGCCGTGAGCCATACCACGCCTTGCGCCGGGGAGTAGCGAATGGCGTTGCGCAGGATATTTTCCATGGCCTGCGCCAGCGCGTTGAGATTGCCGAGCACCTGACAGCCTTCCGGTATCTGCGCCTGGATGCGTTCACGCGGCCAGCCGGCCTCGAAACAGGCGTTTTCGCAAAGCAGGTCCCAGAGCGCCGCAACGTCCACCGGCTCGCATTCGAAGCGGGGCTGTTCACTGTCCAGCCAGGCGAACTCCAAGGTGTTATCGACCAGTTGCTGCATGCTGGTGATTTCGCGCTCGGTGCGGCTGCGCATGTCTTCGGCGCCCAGTTCGCTCTCGCAGGCGACCCGCAGTCTGCTCAGAGGCGTGCGCAGCTCGTGGGAGAGATCGCGCAACAGCTGTTGCTGCTGGGCGACGGAGTCGCGCAGGCGTTGCGTAAGGTATTCCAGCGAGCGGCCCAGTTCGCCCAACTCATCGTTGCGTCGCGCGATGGAGGGGGGCAGCAGGGAGTCGAGGCGGTTGCCGCGTAAGGCGTTTGCCTGTCGGCGCAGGCGGTCCAGCGGTGAAACCAGCATCCGGTAGAGAAGCCAGCAGAACAGCAATGACAGCAATACCAATGGCAGATAGACGCCGCCCGCAGTGAGCAACGCATGGTGGCGCCAGGGTCGGAAGCGCTCCGGCAACTGGATGATCAACTTCGCGGCGCTGCCCTCCAGCGGTACCGAAACCAGTGGCAGGCCGTCATAGCGCCTGCTCATGGGCCAGTCATAATGCCGCACGAAGGTGAGCTTTTGCCGTTCCTCGTCGTTCAGCATTTGCCCGCCCAGCGGTTGCAGCTGTTCGTCCACCACCACCAGCCAGCCCGGCTCACGTTCCTTCATTGCCATCAGCCACTGCGCCATCGCCTCTGGGCCCTCCTGCAGCGCAGCCTGGGCTTCGCCCGCGTAGCCACTGAGGGTGTCGCGCGCCTGTTCAGACAGAAACGAGCTGGTCCTGTCGATATAGCGGCCCACATAGCCGCTGGCCCAGATCATCGACAGACAGAATCCGGCCACCAGCACCACCAGGCGCCAGAACAACGAATGACGATTGGGCATCAGCTCGCCTGCAGTTCCAGCACATAGCCTTTGCCCCATACCGACTCCAGGCGCAGGGTCAGCACCTGTTCACGCGCCAGCTTGCGACGGATGTTGCTGACGTGCATGTCCAGGCTGCGATCATGCTGGGAAAAACCACGGCGCAGTGCCTGCTGGTAGAGAAACGGTTTGCTCAGCACTTCTCCGGCGGCCTCGAACAACACCTTCATCAGTCGGTATTCGGTGGCGGTCAGGCCGACCCAGCGCCCCTCGTAACGCAGGTCGCAGCGCTGGTCGTCGAAGTGCACCGCATCCTCGTTCGCCGCTGGCGTTACGCTGCGCTCGTAGGCCACGCGCCGCAGGATGGCGGCGATGCGCACCTGCAATTCCTCGATACTGAAGGGCTTGGGCAGATAGTCGTCGGCCCCGCTGTCGAAGCCCTGGATCCGATGCGCCTCGTTACCCAGCGCGGACATCATCAGCACCGGCGTGCGGCGTTGCTCGCGCAACCGGGTCAACAGCTCCAGGCCGCTGAGTTCCGGAAGCATCACATCCAGCAGGATCAGGTCATACATCGCTTCGCTGGCCAATGCGAGGCCGGTCGGGCCGTCATTGGCGAGGGTGACGTTGAAGCCGCGATGCTCCAGGGAGGTTTTCAGGTGAGGGCCGAGGATCGGATCGTCCTCAATGGCCAATATCTGGCGAGTTGCGCAGGTGGACATGCAGAGTTCCGGTGCAAATAAGAACGATTATAGATTGCCCTCAGGGCAGAACAGCAAGCGCGACCAGCTGTTTCAGCAGCGTGAGTCGCCGCTCGGGCTCGACTTTCGAGGTGCACCAAGTGCATCTTCAGCGTCCGCGATCCGTGCTATCTGGAGATGTCCATGCGCCTGCCTTGTTTCTCATTTCTGCTCATGACGCTGCTGAGCGGTAGCCCTGTCGCTATGGCGACCAGCGCAGGAGAGGAGGGGCAATTGATCGAGACGATCAACGCCTATCGCAGCGAAGTACAGCGCTGCGAAGAGCGGGCGAGCGAAGAGCTGACGGCGCTGTCACCGGACTCGCGCCTGGTATTGCCCGCAACCGGCGCCGGTGATCTGCAGGGCTCGCTGGGCCGCAACGGTTATCCGATGGCCAATGTGCAGGCCATCAGCCTGTCCGGACCACGCGATGCGCAAGCCGCCATGCAGGCGCTGCGCGAAAGCTTTTGTCGCGTGGTGCTTGACCCGCAGTACGCCGATATCGGCGTAAGCCGCGAAGGGCGCGACTGGCGCATCGTGCTGGCACGGCCAATGCTCGGTGGGCACCTGAAAGACTCCCAGACTGAAGGCCAGGCGCTGCTTGATGAGATCAACCGTGTGCGAGCCAGCGCACGCCAGTGTGCCGGAAAACCCTTCGCCGCGACCGCTCCGCTGAACTGGAACGCAACGCTTGCCGGTCTCGCCGAAGCCCACAGTCGAGCCATGGCTAATGACAACTTCTTCAGCCATCTGGATCGTGACGGACGAACGCCGGGCGACAGGGCCGAGCTGGCAGGTTATCCCGGGGCTCCAGTTGGCCAGAACATCGCCGCCGCGCTGGATCGACCGCGACAGATTGTCGAAGGCTGGCTGGAGAATCCAGGTCATTGCGCCAATCTGATGAACCCGCAATTCACTGAAGCGGGCGCCGCCTATGCAGTGGATCCGCAGAGCGATGCCGGTATCCATTGGGTCGCATTCTTCGGCGCGCAATAGAGGCTGCTGGGACGAATCCTCTATTGGTCAAGAACGGCAAACGTTTGTTTTCCGGTCGGGCTTGGTCGCCAGCGAACATTTGACGGGTCGGTGCGTTCGAACAAGGAGCCGCTCAATCTTGCCGGCAACAGACCAGGAGCCAACAAAATGACCGATCCAAAAGACCCGCTCAAGGATGGCCTGACCCCACCGGACTACGACGAATACGGCGACGTGCCTGAGTCGGGTGAAAACGAGCAGGAAGAACAGGTTGATCCCAAGGACGAGCCGAACGCCGGAGAAAACCCGCTCGGCTAAACGGCAGTAACTGCTCTTTTGCCGGCAGGGGCCTTTCGCCAGGCGCCATGCTGGACAATTCGATCCGCCCAGCTTAAAAGGACGCGCGTCGTGCTCGGTAGCGCAAAGGTGCTAGCTGGCAGTCGTGTGTTTTTCCAAAGGCAGGTAGATCGTGAGAAAGAAGAAGCCAGTAGACCCTGTTCGCCAAGCAGAAAAGAACCGCGCCCATCGGATCGGTTGGGCAATTGCCGCTGCCGGCATCGTGGTGGGCTTCATCCTGATAATGATGCAGCCATAGCCGCCTGTTCAGGTTAGTTCGTCAACGGGCGGTACGACCGGCAGGCCTTTCCGTCATCATCAGCAGCAAGGGCATCGCCCCGGCGGGTTTGGCTTTCGCCACCTGACTTTGCTTACCGGGCGTCCCAGCTATGATGCTGGCCACCGTTAACAGCAGAAGCAATACCAGCATGTGCAGCGGGACTCGCCGAGCGCTCGTTAGGAGGGCGGCCCAACCTTGGACTCCAGCCGGTATTGGACCATCTGTTCGCTCCGGTTGGCTGCCTGTATCGTTCTGCACCTGCTTAAGCCCAACAGACATGTTCAATCCTCTAAAAGAACCCGCCGCCATCGAGCTTGTATAAGCCTCGTCCTAATCCGTGGCAGGCGGAGCCGACTGTATAGGGGCGCCACATGGCCATCAATCGCCTTAACGATGGATGTTACGGTCAGGATTAAGCATTCGATGTGTTGTTGTATCGCTATGGGTGCTGTTTAGCGCGCATCGCCTGATGCCGCCGACTACCCCAAGCACTGGCCCACTTGCAGGCATCGGCTGAGCGTGTGCAGCACAGTGATTAGTGCATTGGCCATGCGCTCCGGCCAAGGGTTAGGCCGCGCACGTTGGAGGGGCTGTCTGGGGTCGGCATCTTGATGCTCATCTGCGCTGTAAGCCGCACTCCAGCAACTGCACCTGTGCGGCAGGTCGGCCTAGCTGATGAAGACAATGCGGTTCAGCATGGTTTACGCGCTGCACCAAACCCAGGGCCGGAGCGGGTGTTGTTGCCCTTGGCCAGGCGGTCGTAGAGCACCACGTTGACCGTCGCCGCCAAATTCATGCAGCCGTTCGTGGGGATGTAGACCACGTCCTCGCACCAGTCACGGATCTCTTTGCTCAGCGAGCCATCTTCCGCGCCGAAGATGTACAGCGCGCGATCCGGATGGGTGTACTCAGGAAGGGCTCGCGCACCTTCGACCAATTCCACGGCGACCGGCACGCAGCCGAGCGGCAGGATCTTGCGCAGATCATCGATGTTGATCAGCGGAATGTCCTGATGGACTTTCTTGGTGTCGGTGATGAAATCCTTGGCTCGGTCGTAGCGAGTGCCGGTGTAGAACACCGACGCCGCGCCATAGCAGCCCGCCGCCCGCATGATCGCCCCAACGTTTGATGGTGATTTCGGATTGCTCAGGCCGATGCAAGCGTAACGTTTGTTGCTCACTGGAAAAGACTCGCGCGGAAAACGCGCGAGTATACGGGACAGTCTCGTCTCCAGCCGGTTGCCTTGTCGCGATCAGGGAATCAGCTTGCTCGCACGCAGTTTGGCAAAAACCTCGTAGAACGCATCGTCACTCGCCTGGTAATCCGGAAAGCCAAGCTTTCGACTCTTCGACATGTCAGTCACCACCTCGATTGGGCGGCCCAGATCGGCATCGGTATGCCAAGGCGAAATCAGTTTGCCTATGTCCGCTTCGGCCAGATTGAACTGTTTGGCCATCTCAGCCCATATCGGCGCATCGCCCGCCATCTGTTGTTCCAGCGGAGCGGGCTGGCCATCGAATGGCGCCGCTTCGATGCCAAACCACTCGGCAATGCGAGACCACATCCACTTCCAGCGGAACACGTCACCGTTGACGATGTTGAAGGCCTGGTTGGCGGCGGCCGGTGTAGTCGAAGCCCAGTGCAGGTGCCGGGCCAGCTGGCCTGCATCGGTCATGTCAGTCAGGCTGTTCCACTGGACTTCTGAGCCCGGAAAGCGGAAGGGCCGACCGGTCTGACGGCAGATCGAGGCGTATACGGCCAGCGTCGTTGCCATATTCATTGCGTTGCCGACTGCGATTCCGGTGACGGTATGCGGGCGGTGAACGCTCCAGCTGAAGCCGTCACGCTCTGCTGCGGCAAATACCTCGTCTTCCTGGGCGTAGTAGAAATTCTCGACGTCGAGCCGCCCTTGTTCCTCACGAAACGGCGTCTGCGGCAGCGAGCCTTTGCCGTAGGCTTCGAACGGGCCAAGGTAGTGCTTGAGGCCGGTGACCAGCGCGACGTGGCGAACCGAGTTGGCGCTGCGGACGGCATCGAGTACGTTTCGAATCATCTGCGCATTGACGCGTATGTTCTCCGCCTCGGTGGCCTGGCGAGCCCAGGTGGTCAGAAAGAGGTGAGTGGGCGAAACGTCGGCCAGCGCCGAAGACAGGGCCGTCGGATCCAGCAGGTCTGCGCTGATCGGAGTAACCCCGGATTCCTGGCTCGGCCGACGCGCCAGCCCGGCGACCGCCCAGCCTTCTTTAGTCAGCAGGCGAGACACCGCGCTACCCACGATTCCACTCGCGCCGACCGCCAGTGCTTGATTTGTCATCTTCAGACCCCAAAAACGAAACAGGCCTGCACCTTACCCACTCGAAAATGCCGATCCAAGTCGGCACCAAATGGTAACTATCCCCCATGCAACCCGGCTCTGACGAAGAACAATGGCGCGAAGACTGCGCCCCAAGACGCGTGCTCGAGATCTTCTCGACCAAGTGGACCAGCATGATTCTGCACACGCTGCATGCCCGCCACGACGGCACCGCGCGCAGCGGCGCGTTGCATCGAAGCCTGCCGGGTATATCCAAAAAAATGCTGATCCAGACGCTGCGTGAGCTGGAGGGCAGCGGGCTGATCGAACGACATACGCTCGATACAGTACCGCCTGCCGTGAGCTATGCACTCTCGCCACTGGGCAAGCTTATGGTCCAACCCATCGAGATGATCTACGACTGGGCGAGGCAGAACTCAGGCGCGCTGGACCAGCTGCGGCCACGAAGCACGTCGCGCCGGCGGGGGGAGTGAAGCTGAGACCTGAATAGCGGACAGCTTGACGCTGCCTTGCTGGCGTTTGCCGAGCGATAGGGTGAACGCCGGCTCCACCTTATCCGCGCGCGCGCGCAAAACCTCCCAGTAGGGTGTTCGACTTCACACTTCCATCCCTCCACGCCGCCGCTTTTGACCTTTGCAAGGTTAGAGAAAGGTAGCGCGAATCCAATAGCGCCCTGAGCGGTGCATCAACGCGATTATTCGCGGCCAGACTCAGGCGCTGACCGTGCAAGTGGCCTGCGCTCATCTTCAAAGCCAGAAAGGATTTACCGTGTTGATCAAGAAATCTCTGCGCGCGCTGCTATTGGGTTGCAGTCTGCTGAGTGCGACGTGCTGGGCGGATATAGCACCTTTGGAAATCATGAACATGGCCGGTCTGCAGCGCAGCCTGGGGCAGATCGTCGCCAAGGATTACCTCATGATCGGAGCCGGCGTGAAAGTGGACGAAGCCACTAAACAACGTGCCGCAAGCCTGGCCTTGTTCGAAGATCACCATGCCCAGCTCAAGGCGGCTGCGCCGAGTGACGCCATTCGCGTTGCGTTGAACGATGTGGAGCGCACCTGGGCCGATTACCGCGCTCTGGCGGCCAGTACGCCGGACAAGTCCCAGGCTCCGCTCGTACTGGCGAAGGCCGAAGAGCTGGTTCGCCAGACGCAGCATGTCACCGACCTGTTCGAACAACACAATGGCGACGTCGCCTCGCATTCAATCAACCGCAGTGGCTGGAACCGTGTACTGACGCAGCGCACCGCCATGTTCTACATGGCCCGTGCCTGGGGAGTGCAGGACCCGGCCCTGGAAAAAGACTTTGCTACTTCGGTGGAGGAGTTCGGCGCCATCATGGCCGAGCTGCAAGCCAGCGTCGCACCTAACCAGGAAATCGCTGAAGCCCTGCGCAAGACCGACGCCCGTTGGAAGTTCGCGAGCAAGGCCTTCACCTCCAAGCAGTTCGTGCCCACCATCGTCGCTGTGAATGCTGAGTCGATGTTCCGTCAGCTCAACGAGATGACCCGCCTCTACGCCGGCTTGCACGACAACCGACTGTAACCACGCACTCGTGCATCTATCGGACAGGTGTACGGGCTCTCAAGCAGTTCAAACAAGCGATGTTGCCTTGGTACGTATTGCTGATCTCGTCGCCGGTCATCGTCGATCCCTGGTATGAGTTCGACAGTGACGCTGCAAGTGGCTCGGGATTCGCCAGCCGCAGCAGCATGCTGCAGCCGGCTGGCACGGCATCATGCCAGCCGCATGTGCTCAGGCGAGGACCACAGCGTGGCCTTCCAACGGGTTGATATCGCCTTTGATCAGGGCTTCGGCCAGCGTTTGTGCCGCTTCGAGACCGGCGTGTTCGTTGACCTGCATCCAGGGCTGCTGCGCATCGCTTACCCGGGCGATGAAGGCCAGTTGCGCCTCGTTGAAGCGACGGGTTACCTCGGCGGCGCCCCAGTCAGCGTTGCGCTTCTTGATCTGGTAGGGCGCGAAATAGGGCTGTGGTTGCGGCCCGGCCAGCGCCTGATCAGGCTCGCTGTATTCATGGTTCTGGGCTGAGCCGGCGTAGCAGTCGTACACCAGGGCGTCTTTGAAATGGCTATGGATCTGCTGGCGAAGACTGGCGCTGCCGGAAAAGTCGACGTAGAGGGTGGGCACGCCGGGGTCCAGCGAAGCGAGCTGGTCGTAGCCAACGGCTTGGCGATAGCAGCCTAGCTGCTTCACGAAGCGGGTATTGCCCGAGGATGTCAGGCCAATGACCTGCACGGCCGGGTTGTCCTGCAGGCAGAACGCCGTGCCATACGCGGTCTTGCTCGAGGCGCTGGACATCACGATCTGGCGCGCACCAAAAAAGGCGTTGTCGTCGAGGAAGTCGGCCAGCATGAACGAGGTGATGAATAGCGGGCGCAACAGCATCTGGTAGTTCTCGCTCTCTGCGCGATACGCGTCGTCGCTGCTGATGCGCTGGTACTGATTGTAAGCAGAGGTCAGTGAGAGCCGGTGTTCGGCGCCGTCATAGAAGCCCCGATCAGTGACCCGCACCGGCTGCATGACCAGATGGCTGGCGATCGGCCAAAAACCATAGAAGCGCTCGCCCTTTGCCAGGCCATCGACAGTGCTCTCCACGACCTCGGCGAAGCCCCAGGCCGGCATGTGAAACCACTCGGCATCGCCAGTCGGAAAGAAGTCCCAGTAACGCAGGTGAGGGGTTTCGCCAAAGGCTGCATAGGTGACGTTATTGGTTGTCAGCGCCAGTCGGCTGATCCGCAGCAGGGCTTCACCGGTTTTCAGTTCCGGCATCGGCTGGGTCTGGATGCGGCTCTGCTCCATGTCTTTCTTGTTGTTTTGCAACTGGCGAATGACGCTCATCGATGGCACCTTGGGTTCGTAAATGGACGGCATTGACTGTAGCCCTTTCGTTTAACCGCCGGGTTCGGATTCCATGAAGACACCATCGCCGAGCGCCAAGCCGCTCAAACGGCCTACCCAGGAGCGGGCCAAGGTCACCGTTCAGGCGATTTTCGACAGCTATGTTCGGATATGGCAGCGCGACGGCTGGTCTCGATTGACGACCCGCGCGGTCGCTCTGGAAGCCGGCGTAGCCATTGGAACCCTGTACGACTACTTCCCCAGCAAGCACGCGTTGCACTCGGGCTATGTGCGCTATTGCGTTGAGCAGATGCTCGAGACCATCGACGCGCAAGCGGTAGCGCCCATGGCGCTTGCCTGGCCCGAGCGAATTCGGCGGCTGGTACGTACGCTGGCCGGCGTCGAGCCACAGCTGCCCTGGTTTCACCCGGACATGCTCGAACTGGAAACGCTGGTGGCCGAGCCCAAGCATCAGCGCCGGGTTTATGAGGACTTGTTGGGCGCCTGGCACCGAGTCATCGACGTCGCGACCGACCTGCCGCTGCGCCCTTCGGCTGCGGCCCTGGAAGCGCTTCATCTTTCGCTGTGGGGCGGACGTCGCTACGCGATGTTGGTGCAGCTCGAAGCGGATCGAATGACCGAGTGGGCTGAGTGCATGGAGCAGCTGTGCCTACGCACGCTTGAGTCGAATCAAAGCCGCAGCAGTACCCGAAGATACCGCTGCGGCCCCGATGATCAAGAGGCTGATTAGCCCTTGGTTGGCGTGGTCAGGTTCTGCAGGATGTCAGCCAGGGTCGACACGTTGTCGTGGATGACTACGTGGAAACGGTCAGATTCGAGATAGCTGCGCCAATCGGCATCGGACATCATCAGAGGTTGATCAATGTCCTTCGACAGCTTCTCCAGGCGATCTCGCGCCTGCTTGAACTGCTTCGGATCGGCTGTCCAGCCATAGTTATTACCCGCTCGCTCCATGGAGTTGAGCAGATCACTGGTGGTCTCGCGCAGGTCGCGCAGCTGCTCCAGCACGTTATTGCCGGTCAGCACCTGAATGCCCTTGGTTTGCCAGTTCTCAGCGAGAATGCCGGAGACCTGCTCAAGGTGAGCGCCCAGGCTCTTGACCTGCTTGGTGACCGTCACGCTGTACTCTGGGCCACCCATCCAGTCCAGCCACTCCTGGTCCGTGGCTTCCGCTTTTTCATCCAGCACGGTTTCCATCTGTTGTAGCTGTTCTTCGATTTTAGACAGCCGCTTTTCCTGCTGCTCCCAGTTGCCCAGGCCCAGGCCTTCTTCTGCCATAAGCAGCGCGCCAACGAAGTCAACCGCGGTCTCGCGGACATCATCCACCGCATCTACCACGTTATGACCGACGGAGATGGTTTGCATACCAGCGCCGGCCTTTTGGCCTGCTTGATCCGTCTGGTTTGCCTGCTGGGCGACCGCCGCGGTGGGCAGCCCCATGGTGAGGGATGCGGCCAATACTGCTGCCGATAGGGAAGTCGATTGCTTGAAGTTCATCTATGTCTCCTCCGCTTGCGATTTCGGGGAAACGAACTGCATCTCGCTTGAAACTATCCAGCTCGCTTACAAGTTTGGGCGTGCGGTGGACTTGGGAGTTCCTTAAAAAACTCTTCGATCTACCCGCCGGTCGTTTCATCTTGCATGCGGGCATTGTTCGACCGCTTGCGCGCCCATCCAAGCGTCGATGAGGAATCTGCTGTTTTGCATCAGCGGTGTTTCGGATGCTTACAAGCGGCTACGGGGAGAGGCCTGCTGTCGACATTTGTTGACGCTCGCCAGGCTAAAGTCTTTATGGTGTTGGCTGCCGTCATCGACAGCGTCACGCCCGGCGCGACGCCGGTTTCAACTGGCGATATGATGCGCGCCCGCCAACGCTCCACGCCTACCTCATTCAGGTCATCATGCCCGGCACCGCTATCTATACCGACCTGTCGGATTACTACGATCTCATGTGCGCCGATATCGACTACCGTGCGCAAAGCCACTGTGTCCAGCGTCTGCAAAAGCTGCTCGGCAATGGCGGCAGCCGGCACCTGGATCTCGCCTGTGGCACCGGTCCTCATGTGCGGTATTTCATCGACGCGGGATTTGAAAGCGCCGGGCTCGACATCAACCAGCCGATGCTGGACAGGGCAACTATTCGCTGTCCGGAAGCTCGGTTCTCCCGGCAAGACATGTGTGGCTTCGCAGTCAGCCAGCCGGTCGATCTGATCACCTGCTTCCTGTATTCCATCCACTACAGCGGCCAACTCGCACGATTGAAGGCCTGCATCGCCAGCGTGCACGACGCATTGGCGGCCGGAGGGCTGTTCTGCTTCAACGCCGTCGACAAACATGCCATCGACAATGATTCATTCGTATCGCACGACGCGAGCCACCCCGATGGCTTACTCAACTTCAGCTCTGGCTGGTACTACCCAGGCACGGGTGATCAGCAATTGTTGAGGCTGCGGATTGAAAAAAAGGCTGCAGGGCACAGTCAGCGATGGAACGACGAACATCCCATGGTGGCAGTAAGTTTCGCCGAATTGAGCGAGCTGTTGCGGCCGTACTTCGAGGTCAACGTCCTTGAGCATGATTACGAAAAGATCCTGCCCTGGAACGGGACGTCCGGGAACGCAATCTTTGGTTGTGTGAAGACCTAACGGGCTTGGCGTTGACGCGAGGTTTTACCGTTTAGCACCCAAGTCAGGCTTTGCAACGGTAGAACTGTCCATCTCGTTTTGGGAACGCGCAATGCTTGTATATAAACAATAAAAAAGCCCCGCATTTGCGGGGCCTTTTACATCTGCTTTCATCGATTGTTTAAGTCGAAAACTGGATCAGCAGCGGACCGTTTATAGGGGCTATCAGCGAGCGAGTTCGGTATTCGCTACGGCTTTCTGGCCTTCGCTTTCAGCTACTTCGGTCAGCTTGGCACCGCCGACGAACACGCCCATTTTGATTGACTGACGAACATAGTGGTTTTTGCCACCTTGTGCGTTCAGCTCCAGCAGGTTGTCACTGAATTCCGATTCGGTGGCAAGCGTATGCGGGCCCGGCGAGACGAGGCGGTAGAAGTAAGTGTTTGCTGCGGTTTCGCCGATGACTTTCCCGTCTATCTTCACCGACTTCTTGAGCGCGGCTCCGAGCATCGAGTCGCGGAATATATACAGACCGGCCTGGTCTGCCGGCGGTGCTGGGAAGGATTTGAACGCCTGGTCCTTCTCGGGAGATTCCATCGGTACCGACGCGCAGCCGGTCAGTACGGCGAAGCTCAGCGCTGCGGCGCTCATCATGAAGTGCTTGAACATATGTACTCGTTCCTGAGTGTAAGGCTGAAGCTGGTTAGCTATTAAATTGCCAGCACGCGCACCTTAACCTTGGAACTTATACGGACAAGGCTTGCAGATCGATTTGGTGCTGTGGGTCACGTTTTGCCAGAGGGACCGGATAGGCGGTGAACCGGTCAGGGATGGGATGCTCAGCGACCGCGGCCGAGTTGCGGCCCCGCTTC
>Ga0207893_1000275_pt1 | contig 31714 bp, 25 predicted proteins | sample MalvirmetaMSP121_FD_184233 | JGI IMG/M metagenome (GOLD analysis project Ga0207893, IMG submission 184233) | Marine viral communities from the Deep Pacific Ocean - MSP-121 (SPAdes) | ecosystem: Environmental > Aquatic > Marine > Oceanic | place: Pacific Ocean | collected 2001-06-02 | reverse complement strand
CGTTGGTCGAGCCGGTGAATGCGACCTTGTCGACCTTGGGGTGCGATACCAGATAGGCGCCGACGCCGCGATCACCCGGCACCCAGTTCAGCACGCCCGGCGGCAAGCCGGCCTCTTCCGCCGCCTCGGCCACGATATAGCTGTCCAGCACCGTGCCCGGCGAAGGCTTGAGCACCATCGTGCACCCGGTGGCCAGGGCCGGCCCGACCTTCATCATCGACAGCGTGACCGGGTAGTTCCACGGCACGATGGCACCGACCACGCCCGCCGGCTTGCGCCGAACCAGAGTGTCGAAGCCCAGCGGCGACGGGCGGCGTTCCTCGGTTTGCAATGCGCTCGCCAGGCCGGCGTAGTAGCGCAGCATGCCGAGTACGAAGTCGCCTTCGAAGGCCTCCGCCAGACTGATCGGCATGCCGTTCTGCATGCTGATGGCGCGCGCCAGCGGCGCCTTGCGCTTTTCCAGGGCATCCGCGAACCGGGCCAGCGCGGCGCCGCGTTCGGCGGGCTCGGCCGTGGCCCAACCGGAGTGGTCGAAGGCATGGCGCGCCGCCTCCACCGCCCGGTCGATATCCGCTTCGGCCGCCTCGGGGACACTGCCGATCGGCTCTTCGCTACTCGCATTGACGACGGTGATGCGCTTGGACGTGGATGGCGCTACCCACTCGCCTCCAATGAAGAAAGCCTGCTTGTCCATCGACATGAACGATCTCCTCTCGTTGTAATGTTGACGTGCGCCGTCCGGGCGGCCGCCCACGTCGGCAAAGTAGTATGGCACAATATTATTTCATAACAGATGCGCAGTAACGCCGAGGCTCCATGACCGATCGCACGAAAATCACCGTTCACTCCTTTGCCGACAGCACCGTCCTGGTCACCGGAGGGACGTCCGGCGTGGGCCTCGCCAGCGCCAAGCTGTTCGCCAGCCGAGGCGTCAAGAAGATCGCGCTGGTCGGCCGCAATGCGGAGCGCGGCGAACAAGCGCGTCGCGCCGTACTGGAAGTGTCACCGCAGGCCGACGTGGTATTTGTCGCCGCTGACGCCAATCAACTCGATCAGGCCGTGAGCGCCGCCGGGCAGGTCCGCGAACGCTTCGGCAGCGTGGACATTCTGGTGAACTCCACCATCGGCCTGTATACCCCGAATCCGCTGCAGGATATTCCGCTGGAGGACATCCAGCCGATCATTCTGCAGACCGTGCTGGCACCAATGCTGATGAGCCGCATCGTGCTGCCATGGATGCGGGAGCGCGGTGGCGGCTGCATCATCAACATGGCCTCGGACGCCGCCAAGGTGCCAACGCCGGGCGAGACCATCCTTGGTGCAGCGATGTCGGCGATCGTGCTGTTCTCGCGCACCCTGTCAATGGAAGCCAAGCGCTTCGGCGTACGCGTGAATGTACTCACGCCCTCGCTGATCACCGGCACACCGACCGCCGAGCGCGTACAGAAGGAAGGCTTCAGCGCCAAGCTGTTCGCCACCGTCGCCAAGCTGGCTGATCTTGGTGTGGTCGAACCGCATGAAGTGGCCGAATTGATCGTGTTTCTGGCGAGCCCGCAGGCCGCCAAGATCACAGGTCAGACGGTCAGCATCAACGGCGGCATCTCGGCGGGCTGATTGCCACCAGAGCGGTAAGAGTGCCTAGGACGCCGCGCGGCCCGGCTGCTCCAGCCGCTGCAGCGCCGCCTCGATCCGCCGGGCGGCAGCTTCCAGCCGGGCGGTCGCGGCTTCGCTGTCGCCCACGGCGACGCGCAGCGCCATGCCGCGATAGAGAATCTTGGCAATCTGCTCGGCCACATCGTCCACCGAAAAGTCGCCCTCGCCGCGCAGAAACGCCCAGGTCCGATGCTCAATGGCGCCATGCAGCATGTCGCGCAGCATCGTCGGCGAAATGTCGTCGTAGAACTCGCCGCTGGCAATCGCCTCGCGGCAGACTTCCATGACCTCGTGGGTGAAGCGACGGTTCAGTTCGAAGAACGGCGTCGCCCGATAGCTCGGGTCCGGACGCAGCTCCATCAACATGAAACGGCTCAGCACCGGCTCCCGCTTGATGATGCTCAAGGTGCGCCAGGCCAAGTATTGCAGCTTGTTCTGCACACCCTGGATCGAGTCGAGCTGCGAGTCCGTCGTCAGCTGCTCGCTGAACCAGACTTCGGCGACCTTGATCAACAGATCCCGCTTGTTGTGGAAATAACGGTAGATCGTGCCTTCGACGACGCCGGCCCGTTTGGCGATATCGGCAATCAGCGTCTTCTCGTAACCCTTCTCCGCAATGACCTCCCGTGCCGCGGCCATGATGTGGGCGGTGCGTCCGTCGGAGGTCTGGCGGGTCGTCGTTTTTCGGGGCATACGCAAATCTACCTGCAAGACCGGTCATCGGTCTATTCATGAATTGACCTCATTAACTTTTTTTTCAATTTAAGATATTGTTTTTACTTATTTTTATACCATTGATATGCGGCACATTCACAATATTTAGTTGACTTTAATGAATGCACTTCATAGTGTGGGCGACAACGCTTCGAGGAGGAGTCCCCCGCGTGAATTCAAAAGAGATTTTTGCCGAGCTGGAATACGCAGCCGAGCACCCACTGGAAAGCTCCAAGGCTTGGAAAGAGGCGCACGGCACACCCGTCGTCGGTTCATTCCCGATGCACTTTCCCGGCGAGATGGCGCACGCCGCCGGCGCGCTGCCGGTAATCCTGCAGGAGAACCATGATCCGATCACGGTCGGTCACGGAATGATCTTCCCGTTCTACTGCGGCTATACGCGCAGCGTGGTCGATCAGGCCTGCAAGGGTGACTACGACTTCCTCGACGCGATCATGTTCGGCGACCACTGCGTGCAGGTTCTCGGCGCGGCCGACGTGGTTCGCAGCCGCCTGCCGAATACACGCGTGCACTTCTATCAGCTGATCTCCTCGATGAGCGACCCCTGGTCGCTCGGCCGGGCGAAAGAGACCTTCCTCAACCTCAAGGAAGGTCTGGAAGAGATGATCGGCCACCCGATCGAGGATGAAGCGATTCGCGACAGCATTCGCCTGTTCAACAAGAACCGGAAGATGCTGCGCCAGCTCTACGAGATGCGCCGCGCCGGCCAGGTCCGCCTCACAGCCAAGCAGATGCAGCTCGCCGTCAAATCCAGCATGGTCATGGACAAGGCCAGGCACAACGAAACCCTGGAGGCGCTGATCGCCGCGCTGGAAGCCGAAAGCTCCACCGCCCAGAAGGGCGTTCGCGTCTATCTCTCGGGCCATTTCTGCCAGGCGCCGAAGGTCGAACTGCTCGACATGATTGAGGACTGCGGCGCGGTGGTTGTCGATGACGATCTCTACCATGGCCAGCGCTTCATCGCGACCGACGTTCGCGAGGACGGCGACCCGCTGGATGCGCTCGCCGAATGGTATCTGGCACGCAACCTCAAGGTGCCGTGCCCGACCCGTGTGGATCAGAACGCCGACTGGGAAAACTACCTGATCGACGCCATGGACCGGTCCAATGCCGACGGCATGATCGTGCTGATGGCCAAGTTCTGTGAACCGCACATGTTCTATTACCCCGAAATCAAGGAAGCCTTCGAGCGCCGAGGCGTGCCGCATCTGCTGATCGAGACCGAGCACGAGTTGACCGCGCTGGAAGGGTTGAAAACCCGCGTCGAAACGTTTTTGGAAGTCACCAAGCGTCAGACCCGAGCCAGGAGTGTCGCCGCATGAGCCAGACCATCGAATTGCCGAAGAAAGCCAACCGCCTGAAGACGGCCTCGCTGAACAACAAGCTCGTCAACGACTACTGGACCGAGGTCTTCGAGGCGCCGCAAGCCGGTCGCAAGGTCTGCTGGTACGAAGGCGTTGCGATCAATCCGCTGATGCAGGCCGCGGATGTGGCCTGGGTACATGGCGAAGCCTGGTCCGCCCTGCTGGCCGCCCGCAACAACGAGGAACCCGCTCAGCAGGCCTCGGAAAATCGAGGCTACCTCAAGGACCTTTGCTCCTACGCCCGCACGCATATCGGCTGCGGCGTGATGGCCCAGAACAAGGGCGAGGCCTCGGGGGCCAGCTTCTCCGACGCGCTAGGCGCCAATGCGCTGGCCGACAACGTGCCGGCGCCGGACATGTTCATCAGCGCCTATCCCTATTGCAGCACCGGCCAGCAGTGGGACGAGATGCTGTATCGCCTGTTCAAGAAGAAGGTGCCGATCTTCAATATCTCGGTGCCGTGGGTCTGGGGCAACAAGCCGGACTCGGTCTACCTCGGCGGCAGCGAGTTCCGTGAAGCCGTGGAATACATGAAGCGCCAGCTGCGCGAATGCGTGAAGTTCATCGAGGCGCAGACCGGCAAGCCCTACGACTGGGACAAGCTGCACGAAATCATGCATTACACCAAGCAGGCCGGCCAGCTGCGCATGGAAGCGATGGAGATGTGCGCCACCAAGCCGGCGCCGGCCAGCTTCTTCGACTGGACCACCAGCCTGGCGCCAGTCAACTTCGTACCGGGCGGACCGGCGATCGTCGACTATTTCGAGAAGGTCAAGATCGAGATCGCCGACCGCATCGCCCGCGGTGAAGGCACGGTGCCGAAGGAACGCTATCGCCTGTTCTGGGACGGCATCATGAACTGGAACAAGATCGGCTGGCTCGCCAACAAGTTCGCCAGCTACGACGCCGCCATGGTGGCCGGGCGCTACACCCATATGGGCTTCTGGCACGAGCACGAGTGCATCGACGTCAACGACCCGCTCGAAGGCATGGCCATCAATTACCTGGTCTGCCCGATCAACCTGTCCGCGCCACTGATGATCGAGCAGATCATCAAGCTCTGTAAGTTCTACGAGATCGACGGCGTAGTGCTGCATGCCGCACGCACCTGCCGCGCCTTCTCGAATCCGCAATACATGATCGCCGAGGCCGTCGCCCGCCGGCTCAACCTTCCGGTGGCGATGATCGAAGGCGACATGGTGGACGAGTCCTTCTACAAGGACGAAGTCGTCAGCAGCCGCATCGAAGCCATGCTTGAAGCGATCGAAAGTCGCAAGCGTGCCGGCATCGCAGCCTGAAGCGACGACACGAATCGACTGCCCCAGGGCAGTCAAGGAGTAGCAGATGAAAGCCTACGTGATGGGTATCGACTTCGGTTCCACGACCGCCAAGACGGTGATCCTGGACCGCAAGGGCAAGATGGTGGCCTGGAGCGTTGGTCAGAAAGGCTCGGTCAGCGACGCCGGCGTGCGGGACTCCATGGCGGATGCGTTCAAGCAGGCCGGGATCACGCAGGCCGACATCGCGCGCACCGTCAGCACTGGCTACGGACGGCGCATGATCGATGTCGCCGATCAGTCCTATACCGAGATCACCTGCCACGCGCGTGGCGCCGTCCACATGTGTCCGGAAGCTCGTCTGGTCATCGATATCGGCGGTCAGGACAGCAAAGTGATCGCGGTGGACGCCAACGGACTGGTTTCGCAGTTCGCGATGAACGACCGTTGCGCCGCCGGCACCGGCAAGTTTCTGGAAACGCTGGCGCGTGCGGTGGAAGTGCCGATCGAAGAGATGGGGCCGCTGGCATTGACTGCCGACGAGGCGCTGAAGATCAGCAGCATGTGCGCTACCTTCGCGGAGACCGAGGTCATCGGACTGCTCGCCGAAGGCAAGAAGAAGCCCGAGGTCCTGGGAGCGGTACACGCATCGATCGCACAGCGCACCGTCGGCCTGGTCGCCCGCGTGGGCAAGCGCGCGCCGGTCATCATGACGGGCGGCGTCGCAAAGAACGCCGCGGCCGTGCATCACATCGCCAAGGCCCTGGATGTGGAGCTGATCATCCCCGACTTCCCGCAAATCGCCGGCGCCCTGGGCGCCGCGCTGTTCGCGCTCGACGAGGTGACCGGCCAAGTGGATGCGCCGCAAGCCGACGAGGAGGATCTCGTGGACGAGGAAGCCATGAGCAATTCGCGCGGCTGTGCCACCAAGCCTTGCCAGAACGGACCCAAGGAGCAGCCGCTCCTCGGGCCGTTCTGAGCCTCTTCAGAAGATCAGTACCGGTTTGATCACCTCGCCGGACTCGGACGAATGAACCGCCTCATTGATCTGCTCGAACGGGAACTTCCGGATCAGCTTGTCGAACGGAAACTTACCGTCCCGATACCAGCCCACCATGCGCGGGATGAATTCCTGCGGGTCGGAATCGCCTTCGACGACGTACTTCACGCCCACGCCGCGTACCAGCATGCTCATCATGTTGGCCGGCACCGTGGCCTCGGCCGGCGGCACTCCCAGCAACGCCAATTCGCCGCGTGGCAACATCGTTTCTGCCGCGACCGCAATCACATCCGGAATACCCGTGGTATCGAGCGCGTAGTTCACACCGCCGCCACTGAGTTCCTTGATCGTGGCGAGCACATCCGCAGTTTCCTTGGGGTTGATCACGTGCGTGGCGCCGAGTTCCAGCGCCAGCTGGCGGCGCCCGGCGTTCGGCTCGACGATGATGACCATAGCGGCGCCAACGGCCTTGGCGCCCAGCATCGCACTGAGCCCGACGGCACCGCCGCCGAATACGGCCAGCGACTCGCCGGCACGAATGCCGAGCGCATTGACGGCCGCCCCGGCTCCGGTCTGAATACCGCAGCCCAGCGGCCCCAGGATTTCCAGCGGCAAGGACTTGTCCACCGGCACCGTGTTGACTTCCCGAGCCAGCGCGTAAGTGGAGAACGACGACTGGCAGAAGAACACCGCGTTGAGCGGCTCACCGTCGGCCGTGGTCACTGTGGCCGAACCGTCGGACTTGCGCGTACCAGCCACATTGCGCGGGTAGAAGTCGTAGCAATACGCCGGCTGATGGTCGTGACAATTACGACACTCACCGCAAGAGTCAAAGCTCAATACGACGTGGTCGCCCGGCTTGACGCGCGTGACGCCGGAGCCGACCGACTCGACAACGCCGGCGCCCTCGTGCCCAAGCACGATCGGCATCGGAACCGGGAAACCGTCGCGGCAAGCAATATCCGTATGGCAGATGCCAGTCCCCACCAAGCGGATCAACACCTCGTCCTCGCGCGGCGCGGAGATTTCCACGTCCTCGATCGTCCAGGGCGCACCGAGGGAACGCATCACCGCCGCACGTGCTTTGATTCGGCCTTCCATCACACTCCTCCATGTTGGCTCCGGCCACGCGGTCGGAGCGGTTTGAATTCGTTATTTTTCACCGCGATGCAGCCGGGAACAGGCGGCTTCGCGGCAGCGTTGGGGGATACGGCGTTCCGCCTCCACCCTCGACATATAGTATTGTTCCATACTATCATGGAACGAAACGCGTCGTCTGCGATTCGGCCCCGTTTCATACGGTTCGGGAACCATCGCATGCGGAGTTCAGTGCGCAAATTGTCGGGGCCAGGACCCCGGTGAGGAGATCTGTAATCATGTCTGACTATCTCAAATACTATGCTGCCGGGTTGCTGCTGGCCGCAGGCTTTGCCGGATACATGCTGGGCGGCAACTGGGTCTGGCTGGGGTTCGCGACCTTCCCGATCGTCGTTGGCCTGGACGTACTCCTGCCGCACGACTTCAGCGAACGAAACATGAACTCGCCCTTCTGGGCGGCCGTGCCAGTCTGGATCGGCGCATTGGGTCCGATCGTGCTGTTTCTTGCCTTCGCCTGGCGCATGTCGGTCGAGCAGCTCAGCGCCATGCAGCTGTTCGGCGGCACCATGAGTGCGGCCTGGCTAGCGCTGGTTCCCGGTATCGCGGCCCAGCATGAAATGTTTCATGCCCGCGGTCCGCTGACCCGCACGATCGGCCGCTACGCGCAGTTCACGCTGTTCGACGGCATGCGTGACATCGAACACGTCATTTACCATCACATTGACGTGTCAACACCTGATGACTTGAGCACGGCGCCGCGCGGCACCTCGATCTATGCGTTCACGCCCAAGGCCGTGTGGGGCACGATCAGCTACGCCCTCAAGGCTGAAAGCGGTGCGCTGCGCAAGCGCGGACTCAGCGGCTGGAACTGGCGCCACCGCGCCTGGAAGATTCTGGCCATCCAGGTCGTGTTCCAGAGCATCGTGTTTTCGCTGGCCGGCTGGGGCGGCGTGGCCTGCGTGCTGATCGCGATGTTCATCGCCAAGGCGTGGACCGAATCATTCAGCTATTTCCAGCACTACGGTCAGGTCCGTGTGCCCGGCACGCCGATCGGCCGGCGCCATGTCTGGAACCACCTCGGCGCGGTGACACGCTTGGTCGGTTTCGAGCTGACCAATCACGCGGATCATCACCAGAACTCGTACCAGCCCTATTACAAGCTGGTGCCGCACAAGGACGCGGTGGAAATGCCCAGCGTCTTCGTCTGCTTCCTGGCCGCGCTGATCCCGCCGGTGTGGGAACAGTTCATCATCAAACCGGCCCTCAAGCGCTGGGACATGGAGTTTGCGACGCCCGGCGAACGCAAGCTTGCGCGAGAGCAGAACCTGGCCGCGGGTTGGGAAGACTGGTTCGACAACCAGAATTCTTGGCCGGCCTCCTCGGCGACCATGGGCATCTGAGACCCGACATTCGCCCGAGCCGGCGCAAACCGGCTCGGGCCTATTCAGTCGCAACGTAGCCTCACGCACCCGCAAACCAGCCGGACGACCCAGGTCAACGGTCGCCCGAGACCTCAGAAAGAGGCTTGACCGATGATCGCCAGCGCTCCGATTGACCATCCTCTCAATCTGCTCACCCAGACCATCCTGACTGCCGGTAGTTATGCGGTCTGGGTAGGAATGATGGTTCTCGCGATCCGAATGGGGATCCGTCAGCGCACGCCGTTCTTCGTGCTGATTCTCCTGGCCGCGGCTTTCGGCGGTATTTTCGAACCGCTTTACGATGAAGGGCTGGCTCTGTGGTTCTACGCGCCGGGGCAATGGACCGCCTATACCTCGTTCGGCATCCCGCAGCCCGCCTGGGTCTACAGCGGTTACGTCACCCTGTACGGGGCCACGGCGCTGTTCATCTGCGATCGAATCGGCAAGGGCGAGATGACTCGTGGCCTGCTCTACAAATGGGCGGGGGTCGAGTTCGTCTGTTCCTGCGCCTTCGAGATGATCGGCATCAATGGCGGCGCCTACGAATACTGGGGGCCGCACGTTTTCCGGGTGTTCGAATACCCGCTGGTGATCGGCGTTCTCGAAACCGCACAGGTCATCTGCTTCAGCCTCGCCGCGGCGGAACTGCGCCGCCGCAGCCAGGGGTGGATGTCGCTGCTTGGTCTGTTCGTCCTGTTCCCCTGCACCTTCTACTTCGCGAACTTCGGCGCCGGCGCACCGACGATCGTGGCGCTGCATCTCGACCAACCCTCGGCGCTGCTGGTATCGGTCGCCACCATGATCAGCATCGTGTTCTCGCTGTTGCTGATTCGCGCCTGTGCCTCCTTGCTACCTGTAGGGGCGACAAACACCGCTGCGTTTGTGGGCAACAAGCAATTCGCCGCCTGAGCGAACTCGCCGGTCCCGCATCGAGGAGACGCAAGGATGTGGCTGCATGCAGAAGTCGACACCCTCGGAGACATCCCGCGGTACTACGCCCGCCATTGTCCTGAACGCACAGCCTTGATCGATGGCGCCGGCAAGCTCAGCTTCGGCGAGCTGAATGCGATTTCGGACCGTATTGCGGCGGCACTCGCAGCACGCCCGGACGCGGTCAAGCATGTCGGCTTTCTCGGCAAGAATTCCTCGCGCTATTTCCAGGTGCTGTTCGGCGCCGCGAAAGCGGGTTGGGCGGTCACGCCGCTGAACTGGCGGCTGCCGCCGGCCGAACTCGCGCCGATCATCGACGATGCGCAGTGCTCGCTGATCTTGGTGGATCGAGATTTTGCCGCCGTCTTCGGCGAAACCGCTTCCCGATGCCGGCAAACCTGTGAAATGGTGGGCTTCGATTCGTCCCAGACCGACGACGCCACCTTGCTATCCTGGTTGGCATCGAGCCCATCACGGGAGCCAGAGCCACGAATCCATCCGGACGACACCGTCGCGCTGATCTACACCTCCGGCACCACCGGCTGCCCCAAGGGGGTGCAACTGACTCACCGCACCTTTGCCGGAATTCGCCTGTGCGAACACCTTGAACCGGCCCTGGATTTCCAGGACGGCGACGTCATGCTGACCGTGATGCCGGTGTTCCACCTCGTCGGCACCGGCCTGTCGGTGCAGGCCCTGTACAACGGTGCCGCGGTCTCGCTGCTGCCCGCGCTGGAGCCAGAGAAATTACTGAAACTGATTGAGTGCGATCGCCCCAGCATCTGCGCGCTGGTGCCCACGGCGATTCAGATGATGCTCGATCATCCCAAAGCGAAGACCACCGATTTTTCCTCGCTGCGTCTGGTGATGTACGCCGGCTCACCGATCAGCGCGACGCTGCTGAAGCGGGCCATGGCGGAAATGAAATGCAAGCTGATGCAGTTCTACGGCTCCACCGAAGCGTCGGGCGCCCTGACCCTGTTGCGCCCCGAACAGCATGACCTGCAGAACGAGGAAAAATTGAAGTCCTGCGGAACGCCGCTGCCACTGATCGAATTTCGCGTCGTCGACGACCAGGGCCAGGAAGTTCCGGATGGGCAGCGCGGCGAATTCATGGTCCGCGGCCCCAACATGTTCCGGGGTTACTGGAACGCTCCCGAAGCCAGCCGCGCAGTCCTCAAGGACGGCTGGTACCGCACCGGCGACGCCGGCTATCGCGACCAGGACGGCTTGCTGTACATCGTCGACCGGGTCAAGGACATGATCGTCACCGGCGGGGAGAACGTCTATTCGGCGGAAGTCGAACAGGTCCTGTACAAGCATCCGGCGGTCAAGACCTGCGCGGTGGTCGGCCTGCCGGACGACCGTTGGGGCGAACGCGTTACCGCAGTGATCATCCCGACTTCGAACGAGCCTCCCGACGCCGCGGCGATCATCGCGCATTGCCGTGAGCACATCGCCGGCTACAAGGTGCCCAAGGAGATACGCTTCGTCGACAGCCTGCCGGTCACACCGACCGGGAAGGTGCAGAAACGCACGCTGCGCGAACAGCTATCGGCGACCGGCGCCTAAGCGGCCCGGGCGGCGCTCAGGCCGCCCCCACTTCGCCGGCTTCCACTGCGGGAATTCGGCTGCCGATCCACTGACACAGATCGGCGATGACCTGTCGCCGCTCGTCCGGCAGCTCGTTGAAGATCTCGTGATAAAGCCCTGGGTAGACCTTCAGCGACTTGTCACGCGAGCGCACGCCATTGATGATCATTTCACTGCCGGCGACACCCGCCAGCTTGTCTTCGGAACCGTGCATCACGAACATCGGCAAGTGAATGCCCGCCAGCCGCTTCGGCAGCTTTTCGGCGAAACGGACGATTTCGCCCAGCGTTCGCGCCGGGACCTTGCCGTGGGCATTGAGCGGATCGCTGGCGTAGTCGCTGATCGCCTGCGGATCGCGGCTGACCAGGCTGGGGTCGACCGGAAACAGGCCCAGACCCGGCGTGAACCGGGACAACAGTTTGCTGATCGGCCCGATCATCGGCGGTGCGCCGTCCAGTGCCACCGCCGGACCGGACAGCACCAGGCCGGCCAGCTTGTCCTGATGTCCCAGGGTGTACTGCAATGCGAGGGCGCCGCCCATGCTGTGGCCCAGCAGGAACACCGGCTTAGCCGCGGCTTCGGCCCCGGCGATATCGACCACCTGGTCGATATCGGCCACGGCGTTGGCGAAGCGGTCGACCATCGCCGGCTTGCCGTCGGACTGGCCGTGGCCGCGATGATCCATCGCATGTACCGTCAGCCCCTCGGCCACCAGAGCCTCGGCCACGTGCCGGTAACGGCCGCTGTGCTCACCGAGCCCGTGGCACAGCACCACGGCGCCCCGCGACTCGGCTGGCGCCCAGCATTGCCGATAGATGCTGAAACCCTTGGCCCCGACGAACCTGAATTGGGTATGCCTCATGACTGGGCCACCTTCTTGGCACTACGGCGGCGCGGCTGACGACGGGGCCGGGCGGCCGCCGCTTTGTTCACCGGTTTTTGCGCCGATTCCCCCAACGCCAGAATTTCCTCGAGGCCAGCGGCAAAGCACTCACGCAGCAGATCGGGTTCCGTCACGGCGGCCTGGTCGGTATTGATCCCGATGCAGCAGCGCCCGGTGTGGGACATCATCGTGATCATCATGCCGCAGCCGGCCGCCGGCGCGAACGGCCAGAAATGGGTCACCTGCGCACCGGCCATGTAGACCGGTTCGCGTATGCCGGGAATATTGCTGACCTGCGCGTCCTGAGCGACGATGAAATCCGCCGTCATCGCGGTGATGGCAGCCAGCGGCAAACGCGTCACCACCGGCATCAGGCGGATCATGATGTCCAGTGCCGGCTCGGCGCGCGTGTCGCTGACGAACTGCTGGATGTGCCGGATTCGCGTGATCGGGTCGCGCTCGTCGACCGGCGCCGCGTACTGGCTGCCGGCAAACTTGTTGCCCCCCATCGGGTCATTGTCGGTACGCAGGGAAATCGGAAAGCCGATCGGCATCTGCTGGATCGGCACCCCCATTTCCTCGTGATAGCGACGAAAGCCGCCAATCAGTCCGGCCAGAAAGCAGTCGTTGATCGAGGCATCCGCGGCCCTGGCCGCGGCCTTGAAGCGGTCCAGCGGAATTTCGATGCCGTCGAAGCACCAGGACAGGCTGCGCTTGCGAAACAGGCCCGATCCGGGCACCGCCTTGGCGCTCAGCATGCGCGCCGCGGACCGCAGGTAAGCGACGGTCCGGCGTGGTGATTCGGCGTCCGCCACCAGCGCTCCCACGGCGCGGCCGAGACCGGACAGTTGCCGCGCCGATTGCAGCGGGGACGGGATCAGCCCGCGACGCAACTGCCGCGTGGCGAGTTCGAACGAGGTCAAAGGCTTGCCGCTGCGGTCCACGGCGGGCGGTGCCGGGCGCTGCGATTCCTCACGTTGCTTGCCGAGCACGCCGGTCAGCAACTGGATCACGCCCATGCCATCGGAGGTGGCGTGGTGCAGTTTCAGGATATAGGCCGCGCGGCCGCCGGCCAGGCCTTCGACCAGCGTCGCTTCCCACGGCGGCCGTGCCCGATCGAAAGGCGTCATCGCCAGGTTCTGGGCCAGGTCGAACAGTTGGCGGTCGTCGCCCGGCGCCGGCAGGCTGATGCGCCTGAGGTGGTAGCCCAGATGGAAGTCCGCGTCGTCAACCCAGTGCGGGTTGCCGATACCGAGCGCCGGGACCACCACGCGCTGACGAAATCGCGGCACTGCCTTGACCACCCAGCGGTGCCCGGCCTCCAGCCGCTCCCAGTCCGGAACGCGATCGAGCATCAATACCGAAGTCGTGGTCGAACGCAGCCGCGGATCGACTTCGGCACGCCACATGATGGCTTCGAAAGCGCTCATTTCATCGGGGCCGCCCCAGGCTCTCAGCTTGCTCAGAACCTCGTCGCTCATGCTGTTTGCTTCTATTTCCATTTCGATGATTCGCTAGTCGTGTAAGCGGCCGCGCAGCTCACGGCGCGGCCGCGGAAGGCCAGTTTTGCAGCGTGTCCACAAACTGCTGCCGGACCGCTTCGACCTGCTCGCCCATGGCTTCCGGCTGCCATTGACTGACGTGGATGGCCGGCAGCACCACGATCTCCACGGTGCCGCCGCGCATGACCTGATCGTTGCGGCCCATGACTTCGCCGGCGTTGCGGATGACCACCGGTACGATCGGGACGCCGGCCTGACGCGCCAGATGGAAGGCACCCTTTTTGAAGCGGCCGACGCGCGGCGTATACGAACGCGTGCCTTCGGGTGCGATGGCGATCGAAAGGCCCTGCTGCAGAATGCGCACGGCCGGTTTCAGCGCGTCGATCGAGCGGCCGGTATGGCTGCGGTCGAGAAACGCCATGTCCGTCATCCGCATGTAGCGGCCAAAACCGGGAACGCTGGCCGCCTCTTTCTTGGCGACGCCGGAAAAGCCGTCGCGGATCAGGTTCATCATCAGAAACATGTCGAGCTTGCTCTGGTGATTGATGATGAAAACGCAGGGGCGATGCTCGACCAGATGTTCTGCTCCCTGAACCACCTGCACCGTGATTCCCAGCACGCGCATCGCTGCGTCGCTGGCAGTGCAGGTGATGAAATCGGCGGCGCGGCGGGTGTCTCCGGTCAGGCGCTCGACACCGAGCCCGGCGACAAAGGAGCCGGCCATCGCCGCGTAGGCCCCCATCGTGCGCACGGCCGCCGATTTCGGGGCGCGCCGGCGCGGTGCGAAGCGCAGCACCGGCCAGTCCTTTTCGCTCGCGAGAGCTTCCAGCATTTCCTTGGGCTGGACCGCCGTGGGATACCCAAGCGCGCTCAGAAAGGCGATGTCCTCGTCGCCGTTGGCGTAGCCGAAGCTGCGCTTGAGCGCGATCCGCCGCTCACGACAAAATCCGCGCACGGCGTCTGCCTTGCCTTGCCCCCATAGCGGCGCCCCGTCGATGCCGCCGGTGAGACACTGCCGGCGGATCATCGGCTGCGTGGCCAGCACGTGCTCGATTTCGAACTCCTGCGCCAGCGGTGCGATCTGGTACGGCGTGGCCGAGGAGGCGATCACTACGGTGTGGCCCTTGCGTTTGTGCGCCTGCACCAGCCGCCAGGCCTCGGGAAAGATCGTCGAGGCGATATCGGAAATCCACAGCCGTTGCCACAGCGCGTACATCTCGTCTTCGTGCATGCCCGCCCAGTCCATCACCCCCTTGCCGATCACTTCCGCGAACCCCGCCTCATCGAGATTCCTGCGGCGTGTGAGCTTGATGGTGTCGATCAGTTCACGCGCCCCCATGTCACGGCGCCGCAGACGATCCTTGAAATAGGCCGCCGCCGAGTAGCCATCGATCAGGGTGCCGTCGAAGTCGAAGAATGCGCCGACCCGTGGGCCGGTGGGTGCCAATTCGATGCGCCGGAGCGCCGGTTCCAGTGGGCTCATGTCATGTCCTCGGACATCGGTCTTCGGCGCGCCTGGTCGAGTTCGTCAATCGCGCCCACAGCCTGGACCGCCGCCGCCAGCTCCTCGGCAAAGGCCTGCCGCCGGACCTTCAGCCCGGATTCACCAGGCCCGACCAAATCCCGGTTTGCCGCCAGCGACCAGGCGTTTCCGAACACCTCCCGCGACACGCACTCGGGGTTGCGCAGCCGTTGCTGCAGGACGAACTGCTTGCCGACGGCTACGCACTCCTCGATGAAGGACTTCCGGTCAACCGCACGGTCGGTCGGCTGTGCCGCCAAACGGTTGGCGACGATGAAATAGGCTTCGAGAAACGGCATCAGCACGCGGTGCGCGATCAACAAGGGCGCGCGCTCCAGCAAGGCCCTGCGCCCGGCGGCGGTGGCGGCGCGCTGGCGGAATTTGGGGTCCAGGCGTTGCGCTTCCGCTTTCTGCTCTTCACGAAACGCCTGTTTGTCGCTGAAGAAGAATTCGAACTTGAGCAGGTCACGCAGCGCGAACGCCAGCTCCCAGGCCCGCTCCAGTGGACCGCTGGCGGCGTCCTGGCGATCGTCCAGCAGCGACACTTCCAGAATTGCGCGATTGACGAACCAATGAATCGCGGAATTTCGATAGAACGCGGCGACCGTATGCTGACCCGGTTCGATCTTGAATACCGGTTCGGTGCCTCCGTCGTAGCGGCTGACGACGCCGCCGCTGGCCAGGGAATCGAGCGTTTCATTGATGCCGGCCTCGCCGCGCAGGACTTCGAGTTGCGTGTTGGGAAGCTCCCGCGACCGTGCATAGTCGAGCAAGGGCGAGACCGTTGCGCGCACCTCGGACATCGTCAGCGCGCGCTCCCTGACGCCGAGCAACGCGAGCGTCACCAGGGCCGGCGCCGTAACCGGCGTGGCGTGGTTGATACGCTGAAACACCTCGAAGGCGATCTTCGCCACGGTCCACTTGCCGGTCCCCTCGCTGTCCGCGCGCTGCAGGGCTTCCCTCAGCGACAGCGGCTCGCCGAAGCGAACGTAAGCCGTGCCGATCCAGCGCTGCTGACGACGCGCATAGCCGGCTAGCCACAGCAGGTTCTCCTTGGCCTTGGAGGCGCCCGCTTCCTCGGCCGCCATGACACTGACCTCGTGCATCTGGTCGTAGGTGGTGCAGACCGGCACCAGCATCATGTCCTGCGCGCCGCCACTTTCGATCGCATCCACCAAGTAGCGCAGCAGCCCGTATTTCGGCGGCCGCAGCTTGCCGGTGCGCGAGCGGCCTCCCTCCATGTACCACTCCAGGTTGAACCGTTGCGAGGCCAGCCAGGCGAGATATTCGCGGACCACGAGCTTGTATACCTCGTCGTCCTGGAAACTGCGGCGTATCAGAATACCGCCGGATCGGCGGATGATTGTGCCCAGCGGCCAGAAGCCGAGGTTGTTGCCGCCGAGAATGTGGTTGCGCTTGAGCCCGTGCTCACGCAACAGGCGTGACAGAATGAACGCGTCCGCATAGCTGCGATGCGTCGGAAGATAGACCAGCGCGTGCTGCTCATTGAGGGTCTTGAGACTCGATAGCTGTGCCTTGTCGGCATCGACCGTCCAGGCACGCGCATGCAAGGGGCCGAGACCATAGTCGAAGGCGAAAGCGAAGGCCGGGCTCTGCACGGTGACGATTTCATAGAGATTGGCGAGGGCCTCGCTGGCGACCGCTTCGCGCGGGCGCTGTAGCTCCTCGGCCAATTGGGCGATCTGCTCCGAAAACCGCACACTGCCGGCGACCTTGCGTGCTACCTGCCGACGCTGGATCAGGGTGGCGGCCACTACCGGATTGAGTTCCAGAAAATTCATGCCGACGCGGCCGCGAGCCGCCTGTCGGCCGCCGCGGTGACCTCCAGTATCTGGACGGCGACGCGCTCCGGGTCGTCGTACATCGGAACATGCCCGACCCCTGGCACCACGGTGGCTTCCGCGCTATCGACCCGCTCAAGCACAGGTACCCCGTAACGCTCGAACGGAATAACCTGGTCGCACTCTCCCCAGGCGATGCGGATGGGAATCTCGCCGGCCGTCAGCGGCTCGATCGGACCGTCTCGTCCCATCGAGCGCAGTAGTGGTACGAACACCCGCGCCCTGACCATGGCACGCATCGACTGACGAAGTTCCCCGGCGCTGACGCGCTCACCGTGTTCCATGGTCTGTTTGCCCAACAGGCGCCGGAAACCGGCAAAGCGTAGAAACGGCCACACCAACCGGCGAATCACCGGCATCAAGGCATGAAATATCCGGAACTTGAGAGAAATCGCGCGATAGTCGGACGCCGTGCGCCAACCGCCCGCCGGTGACAAGGCCACCACGGACTGCGCAAATCCGCGTCGTGCCAGCTCCAGCGCCAGCCAGCCGCCCAGGGAATTTCCGGCGACGTGCGCGCGAGGGATGCCACGGGCACGCAGGTCTTCGACCAGCTGATCGGCGATTCCACTGACCGTGGCATCGCCCCCACCAGCATAGTCAGGACCGCCATCATGCCCCGGCAGAGTCAAGGCCAACACCCGGTGGTGAGGCCGAAGCAAGGCCAGTACGGGCTTCCAGGCATGCCAGGTGCCGCCGATGCCGTGCAACAGAACAAGCGCCGCGCGCGAACCACCGCTATCGTAGGATGCGTACGACACGCTTTCACCTGACACTACAGTGTCGGTCATACCGTCCTCCCTGCACCGCTGACGAGAAAAAAGCCCGACCGATCGCATTGATCGTCCGACCTTTCTCAGCGAATTTTCGTTATGGCGCGGAAACCTCAGGGCATTTTAGTATGGTTCCGTACCTTTATCCAGACACCCTTCTTAGTCGCTGGAGGTTTCAGCGCGGGAACAATGAAGTGCCGAGAGGCTCCCGGAGCGGTCCATCCCGCCACATTGGCACCTCATCAACAGCGCGGATGAGCCCGAAGCGGGCATGCCCGAACAAAGTCGCTGGACTGGCAGAAATCGAGGAGGGTGCAGGGCGAACGGCTACGGAGCCGCCGGGCCGCGCTTTTGGCTTGTCGCGCCACCGCGGCTTGGAGTGATCTTGATCGGTGCGCCACGAACGGTGGTGCCACCGCCACGCCCGGCGAGTTTCCGACGATGAGGTGTACCAGCCATATCGGAGACCTGCGAATTCTCTGTTTGCGCCCAACGGGAATCCTCAACTTCACGCCCGCCGCCAACCACCTCGGAACCGCCGAGCTCAGCGCGGACCTGTAACTCCATGATCTTGCGATCGAACAGTCGCGGCAGACCGAAGTGGAAGTCTCCGACGACCGGCAGTAGGCTCAGCCCTCAAGAAGGGCCACCACGCCCAGCCCGCCGGCGGCGCAGGCTGAAATCAGCGTACGTCCCGATTTTCCGGTCTCCACACGATGTCTGGCCAGTTGTTTGGCCGCCGAGGCAACAATCCGCGCACCGGTGGCGGCGAACGGGTGGCCCATGCCGACCGAACCGCCATTGACGTTGAGCTTGCTGCGATCGATCGGCCCCAGAGCCGAATCGAGGCCGAGTTTGTTCCGGCAATAGGCGTCGTCCTCCCATGCCTTCAGCGTGCACAACACCTGTCCAGCGAAGGCTTCGTGAATTTCGTAGTAGTCGAAGTCCTGCAGACTCAGGCCGTTGCGGGCCAGCAGTCGCGGCACGGCATAGGCCGGCGCCATCAGCAAGCCTTCCGGGCCCGGGCCGTAAAAATCCACCGCAGCGGATTCGGCATCCGCCAGCCAGGCCTGGACGTCGAAGCCCTGTTCGGCGGCCCAGGTCTCGGAAGACAACAGCACCGCAGCGGCACCATCGGTCAGCGGCGTGGAATTGCCGGCCGTGAGCGTGCCCTTGCCACTGCTCTTGTCGAAGGCAGGCTTGAGACGTGCGAGCTTTTCCAGGCTGCTGTCCGGACGCAGGTTGTTGTCGCGCGTCAGTCCCAGAAACGGCACGATCAAGTCATCGTAAAAGCCGCGCTCATAGGCACGCGCAGCATTGAGATGGCTTGCCAGTGCGAGTTCGTCCTGCGCTTCCCGGCTGATGTTCCACTGCCGGACCATCAGCTCGCAGTGCTGCCCCATGCTCATGCCGGTGCGACGCTCGTTCACGTTGGGCACATGGGGCTTCAACATGTCCGGACGGAAGCTCGATAGCAGCTTGAAACGATCAGCACGCGACTTGCTGCGACTGAGCCTGAGGATCAACGCACGCAGCTTTTCGCCGACAGCGACGGGCGCATCGGAGGATGAATCCACACCGCCGGCAATGCCGGCCTCGATCTGGCCCAGCGCGATCTTGTTGCCGACCAGAATCGTGGATTCCAGCGAGGTGGCGCAGGCCTGCTGCACGTCGTAGGCCGGGGTCTGCGGCGCCAACCGGCTTTGCATCACGGCTTCGCGACTGATGTTGGCGTCGCGCGAATGCTTGAGCACCGCGCCGGCCGCGACCTCGCCCAGACGCTGGCCTTGCAGACCGAATCGGTCAACGACACCATCGATCGCCGCAGTAAGCATGTCGATGTTGTTGCTATTCACATAGGTGGAGTTCTGTCGGGCAAACGGAATGCGGGATCCGCCGAGAATCGCGGCGCGTTGCAGGGTTTTCATTGTCGGGCTCCGTAATGTTGTTGCTTCGCGTCTGGCGCACGCAGGGTCAAGCGGCCATGCCGCAAGTGCACCCCGCAAAATGAATCTGCTGCGGCATGGCCGTTCCCCTTACCCACCGCTCGCCGTCGCAAGCGGTCCCCTCTCCCGCAAGCGGGCGAGGGTCGATCAGCATCACGCCTTGCGTGATTCAGATTAAATATTTCGATCATCATATTATATGACGGGCGTCATTCATAAATTCAAGGGCTGCCTGTGCCCGGCGTTCGGGAGTGCCTGTGAATCGGGCGGCTCAGGTAGTCTCCCCTGTTTCCGGATCGACCAAGGGTCGTGCAATGAGCCTGTTGTTCGAGGAGCTGGACTACCGCGAAACGCCGATCGGCGCGCTCAGCCTGCGCCGCCGTCGCGAACTGCGGCTGAGCGTGGACGTGTTCGAAATCAAGCTGGGCGACGAATTTCTGATGACCAGCCTGTTCACCGCCTCCGAGATCGCGCTGGCCACGCTGGGACTGGCCGAACTGTCCGGAGACGGGCTGGATGTGGTGGTCGGCGGCTTGGGGCTGGGCTACACCGCGCAGACCGTGCTGGAGCACGACGCGGTGGGTTCTTTGCTCGTGGTCGACGCGCTGGACGCCGTCATCGACTGGCATCGGCAAGGACTGCTGCCCTTGGGCCCGGGCCTCACCGCCGATCCGCGCTGCCGCTTCGTGCTGGGAGATTTCTTCGCGCTGTCCGCTTCAAGCGCCGGATTCGATCCGGAGGCGCCGCAGCGCAAGTTCCACGCGATCCTGCTGGATATCGACCATTCCCCGGACTACCTGCTCAACCCGCGCCACGCCCCGTTCTACCAAGCGGACGGTCTGCGCCAGATGAGCACGCACCTGCACCCCGGCGGCATCTTCGGCCTGTGGTCCAACGAACTGCCGGACGAGGACTTCATCGCCCGGCTCGCCGAGATCTTCACGGAAGCACGTGCGGAACTCGTGCGCTTCCACAACCCGCTGCAGAATCGCGAGTTCGTGCAGACGGTCTACCTCGCCCGGAGGTAAGGCCTGTCGCCGATTCCGCTCTTCAGTCACTCCGCGCCCGACTCTCAAGTGCAGTCACAATCATTGCAGATGATCGCGATGGCCGCGGTCGAGGAGCACCGGTTTGTCAGCCCGTCGGGAATGTCATCATGGCGCCCTGATTCATGAGCGGCGGGTCCAATGCCTTCAGCGGCTTACTCCGACTCCCCGCAATTTCGGAATGGTCGATTCCGAAATCCGGCCGGCTTCACCGCATCGGGGCTCGCCAGGGGCCTGAGGGTTGCTCTCCCGCAATCGGGCGAGGCTAGGCCGGCATCTCGCCGCGCGTGATTCGCGTCAATATCCGCTGCGCTGACGCCGCACCTCCACGGTGGAGACCGGAGATGCGGAGTTCCCCCAACTGCCGCGCACATAGCTGAGCACTGCGGCAATCTCGGCATCGGTCAGCGCCTGCCCGAACGGCGGCATGCCATAGGGCCGCGGATTGGCCTGCGTGCCGGGCGCAAATCCGCCCAGCAGCACCGTGCGTATCGGGTTGGCGGCGGTGTCCGCCGTTACCGCGACGTTGCCGGCCAACGGCGGATAGTCCGTAGCGCGGCCTTCACCGCCTTCGCCATGACAGTCCGCACAATGCTGGGCGTAGATGCCGGCACCCGCTCGCTGTTGTACCTGCCGTTCACGAACACCCACGGCGGGCGCGCCAGGCGTCTCGGCCGGCCGGGTCCGGGGCAGGCTGTTCAGATAGTCCATGATCGCGCCGAGGTCGGACGGCTGCAGATACTGCAGGCTGTGATAAACGACCTCCGACATCGGTCCTGTCACGACCGCGCGTTCGCTCGTGCCCTCTCCGAGTACACGCACCCGTTCGGCACGCTCATGCCTGCCTGATCGCAACGACGGCGCGTACCAGCCCAGCATCGGGATCATGGCACCGGCGAGATGTTCTTCGCGGTCGGTGGCACCCAGTCGCGTGCGTGGACTATGGCAGGCATCGCAATGGCCGAGCCCCTCGACCAGATAGGCGCCACGATTCTCGCTGTCATTCCGGGTCGGGTCAGGCTCGAATTCACCGGGCTCGAAGTACAGCCAGCGCCAAACCCGAAGGGCGATCTGCGTGTTGTATGGAAAGCGCAGGTTCGCGGCCCGATTGGACTCGCGTACCGCCGGCAAGGTGCGCAAATAGGCAAAGATCGCGTCGGAGTCCTCACGCCTGATCAGCGTGTAGTTGGTATACGGGAAGGCCGGATACAGCAGTCGCCCATCCCGCCCCCTGCCTTCGTGCAGTGCCGACCAGAACTCGTCTGCGCTCCAGCGGCCGAGCCCGGTGTCTTCATCGGGCGTGAGATTGGTCGAATAGATTTCGCCGAAGGGCGTCGGCACCGCGCGGCCGCCGGCATATTCGGTACCGCCGCGCCGGGTGTGACAGGCGATGCAGTCGCCGGCACGTACCAGATAGCGGCCGCGCTCGACTTGATCGGCTTCAGCCCGAACACTGGCACTGGCGACCATCAACATCGCCACCACGAAGATTCGCCCAAGCGCGCTCATTGCACACCTCCGCAATCGATCGGCCACGCGCCGGGCGGCGCGGCCGCGGGTACGCCCTGGTTCCGAACCGGCTGCCTGGCCAGCCAGGCACTGACCGCACCGATGTCCTGCGCGTCCAGGCGGCGGGCAATGCTGCCCATGCAGTCCGGCGCCATCGCATGACGGGCACCGCTGTGCCAGGCACCCAGCTGTGCCGCCAGATAGTCGCGTGGCAGGCCGAGCAGACCCGGCACGTTCGGCGCCACGCCGGTCAAGGTCTCGCCGTGACAGGCAGTGCAGGCCGGCACGCCGCGCGCGGGGTCGCCGCGTTCGACCAGATCGCGGCCATGCGCAACGAAGTCGGCCGCGACGTCCGCCGGCGCGGGCTCGGGATACGGCGGATGCTGCTGTGAAAAAAACACCGCGATCTCGCGCAGGTAATCATCCGGCAGATACTCGACCAGGTGGATCATCACGCGGTTGTAGCGCCGCCCCTGCTTGAAATTGAGCAGCTGGTTGTAGAGATAACCAGCCGGCTTTCCGGCAATGCGCGGGTAGAAACCATCCGCGGTGGCACGCCCCTGCTCGCCGTGGCAGGCCGAGCAAGCCGCCACCCGCTCGCTCATATCCACAGGCGGCGCGCCGAACTGCGCCGGCGAAGCGCCGGACCAGCCCAATGACAAGCAGAACAGACTCAGAATGATGGCCGAACGCCGACGAGGCTTCATGAATAGGGAGGGCCTGAATCGTGAGGGGACGCGATTCTCGCCCAGCTGAGGGTGGCGGTGCGACCCGACCGGTCCATCCACCGGTCGGCCCATCGCCCGCGTCGCGGCCCGATCGGCACCAACGGCAGCCGCTGGAATCGGCTCTCCGCATTGGTCGGCGCAGGGCTGGCGCTGCTTCCCGCACGGTCGAACTTCCATCGCTCACGGCGCATCATAGGGGCCCCCTCGACACCAAAGACGGAGGCGAAGCATGCATACCGAATGGATCAACATCAGCAACAACGATGGCGAGTACGGCGCCTATCTGGCCCTGCCGCCGTTGGGTCACGGACCCGGCCTGATCCTGTTCCAGGAAGTGTTTGGCGTGAACAAGCATATTCGCCAGGTGGCCGAGCAATACGCGATGGACGGATTCGTAGTGCTGGCGCCGGACGTGTTCTGGCGCGAAGCCCCACGCGTGGAACTGGGCTACGACTCGGATGACCTGGCGCAGGCCAAGGAACTCAAGGCGGCAATGACCGACGAACAGATTCGTCTGGACGCTGCGTCCACACTCGCGGCGCTACGCGCGCGGCCGGAACAGAAGGGCAAGGTCGGCGCCTTCGGCTACTGCTTCGGTGGCCGCATCGCCTACCAGACCGCGGCGTCCACCGACATCGATGCTGCGGTGTGCTACTACGGCGCCGGCACCGAAAACTACCTGAATCTGGCACCACGCATCGAGTGCCCGGTGGTGTTCCATCTGGGCGGCAAGGATCCGTCGATTCCGATGAAGGTGGTGGACCAGATCAAGCGCAGCTTCGAGCACAAGCCCGGCGAGGTCTATGTCTACCCGGAGGCGGGCCATGGATTCAATTGCTGGGCACGTTCCGCCTATCACCATCCTTCGGCAACGCTGGCGCACGCGCGCAGCCTGGAGTGGTTTGCCCGCACGCTGTGTGAGGCACGCTGAACAACGGGCGTGACCGCGCGGGCTTGCGGCACAATGCCCCACACCGCCTAGCCCGTGCCCGACGCCGCCATGCTCAACCTGCCGCTGCACCAGCTTTCGATGACCGTACTGATGACGCCGGACATGGCCAATTTCTCCGGCAACGTCCACGGCGGGACGATCCTGAAGCTGCTCGATGAGGTTGCGTACGCCTGCGCCAGTCGCTACGCCGGAAGCTACGTGGTGACGATGGCGGTGGATCAGGTGACGTTCCGACAGCCGATCCATGTGGGTGAGCTGGTCAACTTCATGGCCTCGGTGAACCTGACCGGACGCAGTTCGATGGAAGTGGGCATCAAGGTGATCGCGGAGGACACGCGCAGTCGCACGGTGCGTCATACCAATAGCTGCTACTTCACGATGGTGGCGCTGGACGACGAACGCCAGCCCTGTGCCGTGCCCCCCTATGAACCGGAAACGCCCGACGAAAAGCGCTGGTGTGACGCCGCCCGGCGGCGTCGCGCCCTGCGCCAGGAGCTGGAACGCGAACATGCCGCGATCCGCGCCGGCGAGAACCTCTGAGCGGCGCCTTCAGCCGAACGACAGCGCCGAGCGGTCGCGGCCGACACGGCGACAGGCGGCGGCCGATGCGCCGTCGGCCAGCGCCAGGCGAATCGCTGGTGAGGCCGCCCGCAAGGCGCGCTGTGCGGCGCGGTCACGTGTGCGCCGCAGCGCAGTACGCCCTAGCAACTGCGCCGCCCAGTCCGGCAGCAGCGCCGCGCCGGCGCCGAGAAAGGTGCCGCGCACAGCCGTGGCGCCGGGCATCGGCAGTTCGATCCGGTTCAGCACCGCCAGCACCTCGCGTGAGCGCGCACTGAATTCAAGCTGGCCGCGCACGGCCTCGAAGTACTGATCCACCGCCGCCGCACTGCCGGGCACTTCACGCGCGCCCAGAGCCTCCGCGATGCATCGTGTCTCATCGAAATAGCGGTCCGCCAGCGCGCGATCCAGATCGGGCGCCACGTGCCTGCGATAGCCTTGGAGAAAGCTCCACATCTCAGTGACATGGACCCAGGTCAGCAGCTCGGGATCGTCCGCCGAGTAGGCGCTGCCGTCGGGCGCCGTGCCGCGCACGCGCCGATGAATGTTCCGGACCTGTTCGATCAAACCCTCCGCGCCGGCCGTCGGCGCATAAGTCGTACCGGCCACGAACGCCGTGGTCCGACGCAGACGCCCGAGCACGTCCTCACGAAAATCCGAGTGATCCCAGACCCCGGCCAGCGCGGTTGGGTGCAGGGTCTGCAACATCAGCGCACAGATTCCGCCGGCCATCATTGCGGGGAAATCCGAATGAATCTTCCAGGTGACGCTGTCCGGCCCGAACAGGCCGGGGTCACCGACCGGCTGTGAGTAGTCGATGGACAAGCGCGCGCTCGGGCTGCCGCGCAGCACCGTGAGGATGCGCCGGCGCAGCGGCGCCACGGCCTGTCGGCGCAACGAACGCAGGCCGTCCGCGGGCCTCATTCGGCCTGCAGCCCCAGCACGTCTGCCCCCTGACGGAAGCGGATGTCGACCGGGATGTCGGCCGCGCTCAGCCGCTTCAGATCGGAGGCCAGCGGTTCGCCGATTTCGCCCATCCCGGTGCTGATGCGCTCGGCCTCGGCGTAGTCGCCGTCACCCTGCACCGTCAGCAGCTTCGCCGACAGATCGTTCATCGCCTGCTGCATGCGGTCGAAATTCACGCGGTAGCGGCCGGTTTCCTCATCGCGCGTGAATGCACCTTGGGACTCGAAGAAGTTGAAGCGCACCATGTTCGCCTTGGCATGTGCATCGCTAGCGCCGAAGCGTACCGAGCGGAAGATGCCGGCGAGGAAGGTCACGTAGTTGTCCATGAGCTGAGATTCCTCAAGCTCGCCTTTCTGCGCCAGCTTGGTGACCATGTAAAGACCCAACACATCGGCCTTGCCCTCCTCGAAGGCCGAGGCGTATTCCTTGAGCGCCTTGCGCACCGTGCCCGCGCCGTCCAGCGTGTTCTTGATGCCGAGTCCGTGCGCCACCTCGTGGAACATGGTGTTCTGGAAGAAGGCGTCGAACGAAAGATTGTCCTGCTGCTCGTCGGCAATCAGCACCTCGGCGATCGGCAGCATGATCTTGTCGAACTTGGCCTGCATCACGTTTTCGAGTTGCAGGCGGCGTGTGCCTTTCTCCAGTTGCACCTGCTCGTCGTTCGGCAGGTTGATGGCAATGGTCTTGGCGCCGACGTTGGCGTCACCCGCGTAATAGACCGCGTAGTAGGCGTTGAGGTCCGCGTCGGAACCCGGCGTCTCGGCCTTGTACCGATCCGGCACCGGCAGCTCGCGCTGCAGTTCCGGCAGATACTTCGCGAAACGGGCCAGGCGCTCGCTCCATTCCACGTCCTTGATCAGCACATAGGACTCGAACGCGGCCTTGTAGCCGAACAGCTGGTCCTCGTAGGTTTCGATGGGTCCGATCACGATGTCGACCGGATTGGACTTCATGTCCATCCACGCGAAGTCACTGGGCTGGTAGTCATCGTCGAGCAAGGCATCCGCGCGCAGTTCGAGGTAGTGCCTGAACCCGGAGTCTTCGGCCAGTTCCGCCGCTTCGCGCAGATGGTTCGCGGCGATCTCCAGCTGTGCGGCATAGGCCTGGTGATAGGGCACGGTCATGAGTTTGCCGTCCTCATCCCGGCGCAGCAGCGAATACAGGCCGGATTTGTCGGCGAGCGTGGCCGCTTCGAATTCCTCGCGCGTCATGTCCTCGGGATAGAAGCGCGCGCCGGCCGGACGCGGACCGATCCCGGCGATGAAGGGCTCGTCGCCATTGAGCCGGTCCCAGGGACCGTAGTTGATCTGCACGTATTCGCGCTGAGCCGCGCCCGACACGCGTGACAGCAGCGCCTCCGGCCGCCCCCAGCTCTGCTCCCAGAAGATCGGATCGATCGCCTGCGCCGCCTCGATCAGCTTGCCGACCATGCGTCGCTGTGCCGGGCTGAGATCGGACAGGTCCGCCTCCAGGGGAACTTCGACGTAGGCATCGAGCCGTGCCTGGACGTCGACCGGCGCTGTCAGCCCATCCGCCGGTTCCGGCGCGGACTCCGCAACCGGCGCGGGCGCAGACGCCTGGCGTTCGCACGCGCTCAGCAGCAACAGCGACAACAGTCCCGCGCACAACGGCGGGATGAGGTTCAGGCGACGACGCATCGGGTGCTCCGGAATACCGAAAGCCGTGAATGCTAACAGCGCCGGCAAAGCCCCCGCTATTTGACCAAGGTCACCGGCATGTCCGCCTGGTGGATCACTTTCGAGGCCACCGAACCCAACAGCAGGTTGCCGAAACTGCCCATGCCACGCGTGCCCATGACGATGCTGTCGCAGTGCTTCTCGACCGCGTGCGCGACGATGCTGTCCGCGATGTTGCCCACGATCACTTCGGCCCGGACCTGAATTCCGGCTTCCTTGAGACGGGCGACGGCTTCCTGCAGCAGACTGTCACCGTAGCTGCGCTGGCCGCTGTCGATCTGCTCGACCATGGACGCCGTCAGATAGTCCCCGAACATCACCGGCGGCTCCTGCACATTGATAAGCACCAACTCGACCGCCGCGGCGTCCGCATAGCTTCTGATCACATGATCGAGGGCGCGCTTCGACGATTGTGAACCGTCATAGGGCATCAGTATTCTGGCCATGCTGTCTCCTTGCTGCGAACTTTGAGTGGCCGCCCAGTTTGCACATCCGCGCCGAACCCAGGCTTGATCCGGATCAAGTACGGGCCCGATTCCGACCCCGAAAACTTAAGTGCGAGTTCAGCGCTCGCCTGCAAGGCTCAACCTCATCTCCGACCGATTCCGGAACCGCCGATGACGCGTCCCGTCCCCTGGCTCGCCGTGTCCTTGCTCGCGGTGGGTGTCTCCGTGAGTGAGGCCTCGGCCGACTCGAGTGCCGAGCGCGATTTTGCACAACGCATCGCCGCATGCACCAGTTGCCACGGCGAACAGGGTGAGGGCGGTGACGCGCGCTTTCCGTACTACCCGCGCTTGGCCGGCCAGACGGCGCCGTATCTCTACCAGCAGCTGCGCGCATTTCAGACCGGCGAGCGCGACTATGCACTGATGAACCGTATCGTCAGCGACCTGCCGGACGATTATCTGCGCGAGATCGCCAAATACTTCGCCCGGCAGACCCCGCCCAAACTCGATCTGCCGGTGAACAGTGACGCGCCCCAGCTCGAGCTGGGGCGCAAGCTCGTCCAGGAATCTCCGCAGTCCGCGGACGGGAAGGCTTGCATCGAATGCCACGGCGCCACACTGGCCGGCGACAGCCGCGAGCACGCGCCAGCCATCGCCGGCCAGCATCAGTCCTACCTGAGTGCAGCCTTGCAGGACTGGAAAGCCGGCAAACGACCGGACCTCGGCGCCTCCGGAATGGCGGCCATCGCCGCATCGATGAGCGACCAGGAAATCAACGCCGCGGCCGCCTATCTGGCCTCGCTGCCTGTGACAGCGAGGCCAGACGAAGCGCTGCCCATGCCGAAGCCGGATACCCGCGAAGCCGTGGATTCCAATGCCCAGGGCATCGCCACCGAGCAAAGCGGCCTGTACTACCCGATGCCCGACACCGCGTCCGAGCAGGTCCGGCGCGGCCGCTATCTGGCGATCGTCGGCGACTGCGCCGGCTGCCACACCCAGGACGTGGATCAGCCTTTCGCTGGCGGCGTACGGCTGGACTCGCCGTTCGGTCCGATGTTCGGTCCCAACATCACGCCGCATCCCGAACACGGCATCGGCGGCTGGACTGCCGAGGAATTCCGCGAAGCCATGCTCGACGGTGTGGCGCCCGGCCACAAGTACCTGTACCCCGCCTTCCCGTTCACCAGCTACGCATTGGTCAAGCCGGAGGATGTCGACGCGATCAAGGCCTGGCTGGATACCCTGGAACCGCTGGATGTCCCGAGCCGGGAACACGATTTGCAATGGCCGTTTTCGATGCGCCCGCTGATGCTGGGCTGGCGACTGCTGTTCTTCTGGCCCGATCCGTTCGAGGACAGCAGCACGCACAGCGACACCTGGAATCGTGGCGCCTATCTGGTCAAGGGGCTCGGCCACTGCGAAGCCTGCCATTCACCACGCAATCTGCTCGGTGCCGAGAAGAACGACGAGGCTCTGGGCGGCGGCGTGGTCGAGCAGTGGCGTGCGCCGAACATCTCCTCCAACCCGGACTACGGCATCGGAAGCTGGAGCCTCGAAGCGTTGCAGACCTTCCTCAAGACCGGGCAGGCGCCGGACCACACCATCGCCGCCGGACCGATGCGCGAGGTGATACATCGCAGCCTGCAGTTCCTCACCGACGAGGATCTGCATGCGATCGCCTACTACCTCAAGAATGCCGAGGCGCAGAACGAGTCCGTGCCCGCCGCGACCGCGGAGGCCGGTCCCAACGCGCCGTCCGATCCCAAAGCCGGACTCGGCGCCTACGCCGAACACTGCGCGTCCTGTCATGGCCGCGACGGACGCGGCAAGGCCCCCGGCTATCCACCGCTGGCCGGCAACCCGACCGTAACCGACGCCGATCCGACCAACGTACTGCGTGTGATTCTCGAAGGCGGATTCGCCGCCGCCACGGACGACGAACCGCATCCGCATTCGATGCCGCCGTTCGGCCCGTCGATGAGCGACGAACAGATCGCCGCGGTCGCCAGCTATGTGCGATCGAATTGGGGCAACCGCGCATCACCGGCCTCGCCGCAACAGGTCAACCGCCTGCGCTGATCGGCGGTTGGACAGGCCGGGCAATCAGGCGTTGCCGAGGACCACGATCCGGTCCTCGGGCTCGAAAGCAGCCGCCACGCTGCGATCCGGGTTGAGCTGCAGCCGCTGGCCGCTGCCCAGACCGGGACGGTACAGACCGAGCGCAATGTCACCGGCCGCCGCCACCGCCGCCGCCACATCCGCGAAGCTGCGCCGACCCGACAGACCGTAACGCTCCGGGGGCAGGAACGAGACGTCGGCGCCGCCGGCGCCGAACAGGGCTTCGAATACCGCGCGCAGTTCCCGGCGCAGCGCCACCTGCGCCAGCATGTGGCTGAGCAGCAGCGGACCCACCAGAATCTCGTCGCGGGTTTCGCCGACGATCTTCTCGTTGCTGGCGTCCGACAGTTCGACCAGAACCTGGGGTCGGCGCGATGCACCCCGAAGGATCTGGCGCAGCACCAGGTAGCCGACCACGGTGCGCGCATCGGCCTCGACTTCGCTGGCCAGCACGTCGCTGCTGGCCAGCAGCACGCAGTCGTAATCCGCCGGCGACAGCGCACGCAGTTCGGTCTCGACCAGAAAGTCGGTTTCGAACTGGCGGCTCGGCGCAAGCTTGCTGCCCAGCGCATAGCGCTTGATCGCCGCTTCACGCTGCGACGCCGGCAGTACCGAGACAAAGTCGACCTCGAAGCGATCCTCGTCGTGCGCCGCCAGCTCGCTGAGCATCGCCGGATGGCGGTCGTTCCAGCCCAGCACCAGCACGCGGCGCGGCGCCTGCGCGCGGCGCGCCGCCTTCTTCGGCGTGATGGGCGGCGCCAGCGGGCCGGTCGCGCCGCGCCACTCGGTGTCGGCATAGTCGACGGCCAGCAGCACCAGGGTGTCTTCAGCCAACAGGGGCAGGCCCGGATCCGGACAGAGCTGCGCCTGATGCACGCCGTCGACTTCACGCACCAGTCCGCACAGCAGAGCGTTCGGAAAGCCTGCCGCGAGCTCGCCGAAGCGTCGCCCGGCGGCCGCCGGAAACTGCCTGACGTAGAACTCGTAGCCGACACTGTGCGTCAGCACCTCGGCGTAGAACAGGGCCAGCCCCGGTTGGCGCAGGTTCTGCGCGATCAGGCGGCTCAGCGCCGCGTCACTGGCGATGACCTCGAGCGGCCCGTGATACGCGCTGCGCGCCACCGATACCTTGCGCGCGTCCTGAAGCTCGGCCACGACATACGGCGGCGCGCGCCCGGCCGCCAGCGCCTCGCCCTCGATCGTCATCAAGGTCTTGACGGTCTGCACATCCGAGGAGATCAGCTCGCTTTCGCCGAACACCTCGCTGGGCAGAATGATCGCCGAGGCCGTGCCGCAGGAGACACGCTGCAGATGCTCGACATTGAGCGCGTTGCCGGAGCGCAGCACGATGTCACGCGCGCGACGGCCGATCGCGGGATCGTCACGCAGAGCCTGCGCCTGCGCCGCGCTCATTTCACGGGCCAGGATCACCAGTTGCAGCGAACGCGTGCCGCGGCTGCGCAGGAAGCGGCGCAGCCGCCCGGTCGACAGCATCAGCTCGCGCACCACCGGCGTGGTGCGATTGGTCCAGCCCAGGATCACGACATGGCCGCGCGTCGCCACCGGCGTGAGCCCTTGTTCGAGCTGACGCATCTTGGTGTTGAGCCATTGCGTGAGAATCGCGACCAGCGCGCCGAGAAACACCACGTAGCCGCTGATCGTCAGGATCGTGGACACCGTGCGCCGCCAGGCACCGATATCGTCGCCGAGGTAGCCGGGATCGGTCAGCCGCAGAAAGGCCCACCACACCGCGCTGCCGGTATCGTCCAGCGGCTCGCCGGTATCGATGACCGCGAGCCCGCCGATCAGCGAGATCAGCCCGATCAGCGCCGCCACCGCCAGCAACTGATAGTGCGGGCCTTTGACGAACTGCCTTTCGAGAAAGAACTTGAGACGATCCCAGAACGGAATGCGAGGCGTCATCGACTGCTCCAAGTCACGGGAGCCGACACTGTACTCAGCCGGGCGTGAACCCGCCCGGCCGAATCTGGCTTGTCGCAACAGACCCTAGGCAGTGTCGTCACAAGTTGAAGTGGATTTGCAATACTATGCACCAAGCCCATGAAAAAGCGAGCGTTGCGTATGTCATTGCAACACCGACACGACCTTTCAGATCGACACTGGGCGCTGCTGGA
>Ga0207893_1000274_pt1 | contig 31849 bp, 32 predicted proteins | sample MalvirmetaMSP121_FD_184233 | JGI IMG/M metagenome (GOLD analysis project Ga0207893, IMG submission 184233) | Marine viral communities from the Deep Pacific Ocean - MSP-121 (SPAdes) | ecosystem: Environmental > Aquatic > Marine > Oceanic | place: Pacific Ocean | collected 2001-06-02 | reverse complement strand
AGTACCCGCCGTTAAGGTGTATTCCATCGACGAAGCCTTCGCTGATCTTTCCGGCGTGCCAGACGCGGAAGCCATCGGGCGCCGCATTCGCGCCGATGTGCTGCGCCTCACCGGCATACCCGTCGGCGTGGGTATCGCCAACACCAAGACCCTCGCCAAACTGGCCAACCACTCGGCCAAGCGCTGGCAGAAGCAAACCGGCGGGGTGGTCGACCTGCGCGACCCCGAGCGGCGCGACAAAGTATTGCGCGTCACGGGCGTGAGCGATGTGTGGGGCGTCGGCCGGCGCATGACCGAACACCTCAACAGCATGGGCATTCGCAGCGCCTGGGACCTGGCCAACGCCGACGCCTGGACCCTGCGCAAACAATTCAGCGTCGTGATCGAAAAAACCGCCCGCGAACTGCGCGGCACGCCGTGCATGGAGCTGGAAGACGTCGCGCCACCCAAGCAGGAAATCTGCTGCTCGCGCATGTTCGGCGACCGCCTGCGCGAACTCGCCCCTATCCGCGAAGCCGTTGCCACCTACGCCGCCCGCGCCAGCGAGAAACTGCGCACCCAGCAGTCCTTGTGCAAACGCGTACGCGTCAGCATCCGCACCGGCATGTTCAACCCCGACGAACCCAGGTTCGCCAAAGGCATCGTCTGCGAACTGCCATACCCCACCGACGACACCCGCTACATCACCCGCGCCGCCATCGCCGGGCTGGAGCTGATCTATCGCGAAGGCTTCGCCTTCAGCAAAGCCGAAGTGCTACTAATGGACCTCTGCCAGCGCGGCGAATACACCGACGACCTCTTCACCGAAACCCAACCCGCCGCCACGGAGCGCGTCATGGGCGTGCTCGATGCGGTTAACGCGAAGTGGGGGAGGAACACGCTCAGACCGGGGCGAATCCCTACAGCGCCGGATTGGGGGATGCGGCGGGAAATGATGAGCCAGAGTTTCACGACGCGGATGGATCAGTTGTGGAGGGTGGGGTGTCGCTGACGGGACCAGCAAACAAAAAGCCCTGTAAGTTCAGGGCTTTTCTGATTTGGAGCGGGCGAAGGGAACAGCACCCGGTCACCAACTCGTTTATTACGAACATTTTTTCCGATCCAGACGTCACGGAATGGACTCGATTGTGGACTCAAGTCTTCGGCCTGGTCAACGCAGGCCGTTGAGGGTGATCCAAAGCGAGCCAAGCACATCCATCAACAGCCAGAGCAACGGATTTCATTCCGAAGTCTATCCGTCTACTGGCACATCACGCCACAGGCCGCAATGGACAGGCGAGCTACGGCCTCAACGGACCGGCTAGTCATCGACCGGTGAGGCCTCGTCTTTCACTCGCGCGAGGAACCGCTTCATGGGCTCCGAGGGTTCGCCCCGGCGGCGCAGCAGGTAGGTAGAGAGCATCGGTGGGGTGCCGGTCAGGGGACGAATGGAGATGTCCGGGCGCTGTAGCGTCTGCACCTGCGAGGCGATGGCGAAGCCGATGCCGTAGCCGGCGCCGACCAGGGTCAGCATCACGCCCAGGCTGGTCACTTCATCGACCAGCTTGAGCGGCGTGCCTGCGTCCTGCAGCATCGCTTGAATCTGATGGCGGCAGCCCGATCCCGATTCGGGATGGCACAGAACCAGCGGGAACTTCAAGGCTTCGGCCAGCGGCACCTGGACGTGTGCCAGCAAGGGATGGCGTGCGGGCACGATCACCGACAGCGGATCGGTCCACACCGGCTCGGCGACGAGCCCATCATGCACCGCGTTCGACAACGCAAAGCCGATGTCCAGCAGATCGTTGTGCAGCATCTTGAGCTGCTGCACGAACGGCAACTCGAAGACGCGAATCTCCAGCTCGGGTTCATCCTCGCGGCTGCGCGCCAGCAAGGTAGCGATGCGGGGCTGCGCCAGGCTGTCGCAGATGGCGATGCGCAGATGGCCTTGGTAGCCCTGCGCCGCGGCCTTGGTGCTCTTGACTGCCTGCTCCACGGTAGCCTGCACGCGCCGGCATTCGCCGAGGAACACCTGGCCGGCCCAGGTCAGCCGCGTCAGGCGTGTGCTGCGGTCGAACAACTGTACACCGAGCTGGCTTTCCAGGTCGCGCATCGCACGCGACACAGGCGATTGCTCGATGCCCAGACGCTCGGCTGCACGGGCCAGATGCAGTTCTTCCGCAACTGCGACGAAGTAACGCAGCAATCTGAAATCCAAGGCCGCCTCCTGTCTGTCTTCTTCTGGTTCAGCCTATCGGACGCCAGCATCTCCTTCCGCATCCCGTCAGCACCTCCTTCGGTGGCATCGCGTCAAAGCCTCATGCCCGCACGGTGCGCCGGGCACGGCGCGCAGGCGCTCACGTTTGCTGGAGTCCGCGATCGGTGCAGCCGATGACGTCACGCCGGCGTCAGGGCGAGCATGCCGATGCAGTTGGGTGTCTTTCGGGTCACCCCGATCGCCTCCCAGATCGGTCACGAAGTCCGGTTCTAACACGCCCGGACTTCTGCGCAGCCGCCATCACCTGGGCGACGCGCCGGTAGGCCCGCTTGGCGGTCGCCGCGCATGAAGTCCTTGGGCTGCGGATGACGCTGCGCCGAAGCATGCAGCCACTGCGCGAGCTGCTCGTCGCTCATGCGTTCGTCTTTCCAGAACACGCTGCGGTCGGCAGTGATGGACAGGGTAGCCGAGTCGGGCTTGATCGACTTCACTCCACTCAGACAACACAATAATGACAATCTGGCAATTTTCCGATAAGGCAACACCGACGGGATAACCGGACTTGCTTGGACACTCGCCCCCCGTGGCCACGACAGAAGGTCGGACGGCGGCGACTGGCAAGCCTCTGTGACCGGCATCGCCGCCGGGAAGCGCTCATGCAGTTCCCTAAAGCCAGAGGAATGGACTCCACTTTCTGAGGAGAAGTCCATGAACTTACGCCATCTTCGCTGTTTCATCGCCGTGGCCGAGGAGTTGCACTTCGGCCGGGCGGCGCGGCGGCTGCATGTGGAGCAGTCGCCCCTGTCGCGCACGATTCGCCAACTGGAGGCAGGCCTGGGCGTGATGCTGTTAGAGCGCACGCCGCGCGGCGTGCGCCTGACCCCGGCCGGCCAGGTGTTCCTGGAGGAAGCCCGGCGCGTGCTGCTGACCCTTGAGCAAGCCCAGACCAAGGCGCGGGCGGTGGCAGCGGGACACCGGGACACCCTGCGCATCGCCTTGGCCGGCGGCGTCGGGCGGACCCGGCTGTCGGCGCTGCTCGCGCTGTGCCGGGAGGAGGCGCCGGAAGTGGGCATCCGGCTGTTCGAGGCGCCGCTGTCGCAGGTGGTGGGCGGGCTGGGCAACGACCTGTACGACGCGGCCTTTGCGATGGCCGGCGAGATGGCGGCCGGGATGGTCGCCAAGCCGGTGTGGCAAGACCCGCTGGTGGTGGCCATACCCGCGCGGCACCCCTTGCTGGCGCACAAGCGGGTGCCGCTGGACGAGGTGATGAGCTACCCGCTGGTGCTGTGCCACCCGCAGGTGTGTGAGGAGTGCAGCCGGCAATGCGAGCGCCTGCTGCGCCGGGTGGAGACACCGCCGGTCGTGGCCGAGTACGTGACGACCCACTCGCTGATGCTGGCCCTGGTGGCGGCCGGCTATGGCGTGGGATTTTCCAGCGCGGCGCACGTGGCGGCACGCCGGCAGGCGGACGTGATCGTCCGACCGTTGGATGAAGACTCGGCAGCGCTGACGACCTACCTGCTACATCCCGAGGGCGCGATGTCGGAGCCGCTGCGCCACTTCATCGACCGTGCGCAGCGTGTCGGCCATACGCCGTTGGATACGCAACGGCTCGCATGAGGCTGCCTCAGGCGGGTTGACCGATTCCATTTTGGTCAAACGCCAGACCTGTTTTGTCATAGCGGGATTCCATCGCCGCGGTGCACTCAGGCCTTGCTCGCGCTTGTCGTTGGCATTCTGCGAGCAACTTCGCATGCCCAACGTGGCGCGTCACAGCGAAGACGCGAGGCGCAACAGTGCTTGCCATATGCGCATCGGCTCTGGCGTGTTGAGCTGATCGCGCTTTACTGGGCCTCTTTCCCTGCAAAGACTTTGGCCTGGTTATCCGGGTCAGGCATGGTGCCCGCGAATGACGCTGGTGACAGCGTGTTCGCGGCTTGCGAATTGTGAGTGATGGTGCCATGCGCAGCAAGGCGCGCATCTCGCAACGAAACCGGCAGCATCAACGATGCCACGGTCTTCGCCGCTTCGCCATCTGCTCGTTTCGCCCGGAGAGTCCACAGCCACACACGCCGCCTGTACGGCGGGTGCGCGTGCCTGGACTCGGTTCGATGACGAAAGGAGGCGCGCGATATGCCGAAGTCGAGCAGCCTGGCCGATGGCGCCAAGACCTACTACCGCCCGGTCGAGGCGGCAATCCGCTGGAGTGGATTGCTGCGCTTCGAGCTGCGCATCCTGGCGACCTTGGGAGGGCGGCCTCTGCCGGAGGCAACGGAGTTTCCGCGCTGGCCGATGCTGCGATTGAACACCGAAAGAATCTTCGATGCGCTGGCCCACGGCGAGATGCGGTATGGCAAGGAGGGCTTGGTGCGGGAGACGCAAAGCTTCGCGATGGACGACCCGTCGCTGACGGTGCGCCACGTCGATCTGAAAGCCTGGATGGCGCACCACTACCCCGGCGAGAGACCGGCGTTTCTGTTCGATGAGATCGAGCGAGCGCTTCACCCGGCGATCAGCCTGGACACCGTGGGCGCATTGCTGGCCGAGCGGGAAGCGATCAAGGCGCGGCTGGTGGAACACCTGGGCATGCACCAGACGCTGCGCGCCGAGCACGAGGCGCTGCTGAAAACGCACGCCGCCTGCGCGGCCGACACGGGGCGTGCGAAAACGCTGGGGCCGCGCAGCGAATCGACCTACCTGAACATCGTGGGCGGATTACTGACGCTGCTGCTGGGCAAGTCGCCCAGCGGCACGCCGTATTCCAGCTTCCTGACGCAGGAGGCCATCATCAGCGCGATGGTGGCGCACCACGGCAACGCGATGGGCATCACCGAGCGCACCCTGCAGGCCAAGTTCGCACTGGCTCGACGCAATCTGCAGAGCACAACTTCCTGAGCGACACCAGACCGTATCTGCGGTCGTGGAAACCGCATTTGCGGTGTCTTTCCTCAACGCGGCGTTCTTAATTCGAGTCATGCCAATCAGCGCCACTGAGCGTTAAGGAGACCCTCATGTCTTCGCAGACCACCACCGCCACGGCGGCACCGACCGAACACCGCATCCTGCGCCGCGCCGAGGTCGAGGCCAGGACCGGCTTCAAGCGCGCGCACATCTACAGCCTGATGAAGGAAGGCAAGTTCCCCAGGGCGCTGCGTCTGGGCGTGCGCGCGGTGGGCTGGGACTCGGTGGAGATCGAACAGTGGATCGTCGATCGCCTCAAGGAACGCGCCTGACGCTTCTTCTCGGTTCATGCCATTAGACCAGGAGAAGCTCATGCAGGTGGTGTCCATCATTTCAACCAAGGGCGGCGTCGGCAAGACCACCACGGCGGCCAATCTGGGTGGCCTCATTGCCGATGCCGGGCTGCGCGTGCTGCTGCTGGACCTGGATGTGCAGCCCACGCTGTCGAGCTACTTCACGCTGGACGTGCGCGCGCCTGGCGGCATCTACGAGATGCTGACCTGCAACGAACGGCGCATCGAGCACCTGGTGTCGCGCACCGCGATCGCGGGCCTGGACCTGGTGCTCTCCAACGACGACCGCGGCGAACTGAACACGCTGCTGCTGCACGCAGCGGATGGGCGCCTGCGACTGCGCCATTTGCTTCCCGTTTTCCGCACGCACTATGACTTGCTGTTGATCGACACCCAGGGCGCGCGCAGCGTGCTGCTGGAGATGGCGGTGCTGGCGTCCGACCTGGCGCTGTCGCCGGTGACGCCGGAGATCCTCGCGGCGCGCGAGCTGCGGCGCGGCACGCTGCAACTGATCGAGGACATCGCGCCGTATCGGCACCTGGGCATCGAGCCACCGCCGCTGCGCCTGCTCATCAACCGCGTGCATCCGGTGTCGTCGAACGCGCGGCTGGTCCAGCAGGCGCTGCGACAGGTGTTCCAGGAACAGGCCGGCGTGCAGGTGCTGGACACCAACGTGCCAGCCATCGAAGCCTATCCGCGCGCTGCGACACGAGGATTGCCGGTGCATCGGGTGGAGTACCGGCAGCCGGCTGGGCGCACGGCGCCCGCGGCGCTGGACACCATGCGCGCGCTGGGCGGCGAGCTGTTCCCCGCGTGGCGGGAGCACTTCGCGCTGGTCACCGGCCGGGCCGATGCGGGAGGGGCTGGCCATGGCGAGCGTGCATGAACTGGCGCGCGGCCGTGAACGGCTGCGCGCGTTGATCGAGTTCGCGCTGGGCGAAGGCTGGCGCGTGGTGCGCACGTCCGGCGGGCACCTGAAATTCACGAAACCAGGCTGCGCGTCGATCTACACCGGCTCGCCGTCGATCTACACCAGCTCGACGGCGAGCGACCACCGTGCCGACCGCAATGCCCGCGCGCAACTTCGCCGCGCCGACCGGCAAGCGCAGGAGAACGGCCGTGGCTGAGCTGACGCCGCAGGACATGGCTGTCAAGCTGCTGGCCACCGGCTTCGAGCGCAGCGGCCCTGCGGCCGCGACCTTGATCGACCCCATCGCCGACACGCCGATGGTGGTGACCCTGGACCAGTTGCGGCCCTACGACCACGACCCGCGCGTGACGCGCAACCCGGCCTATGCGGAGATCAAGGCATCCATCCGCGAACGCGGGCTGGACGCGCCCCCCGCAATCACGCGCAGGCCGGGCGAGGCGCACTACATCATTCGCAACGGCGGCAACACGCGGCTGGCGATCCTGCGCGAGTTGTGGAGCGAGACCAAGGAGGAACGCTTCTATCGCGTACCGTGCTTGTTTCGGCCGTGGCCGGCGCGCGGCGAAATCGTGGCGCTGACCGGGCATCTGGCCGAGAACGAGCTGCGCGCCGGGCTGACCTTCATCGAACGGGCCCTGGGCATCGAGAAGGCCCGCGAATTCTACGAGCAGGAAAGCGGCCAGCCGCTGACGCAGAGCGAACTAGCGCGGCGTCTGACGGCCGACGGCTATCCGGTGCCGCAGTCACACATCAGCCGCATGAACGATGCGGTGCGCCATCTGCTGCCGGCTATCCCGACGTTGTTGTACAGCGGATTGGGCCGGCATCAGGTGGACCGGCTCGCGGTGCTGCGCAAGGCGTGCGAGCGCACCTGGGAGCGGCGTGCGCTGGGCCGCGCCATGGCCGTGGACTTCGCGACCTTGTTTCAGGACGTGCTGACGCAGTTCGACGCGCAGCCGGACGACTTCTCGCCGCAGCGGGTGCAGGACGAGCTGGTGGGCCAGATGGCCGAACTGCTGGGGGTGGACTACGACACGCTGGCGCTGGAGATCAACGACAGCGAAAGCCGCCAGCGCGCGCTGACCAGCGAACCGGCGGCGCCAGTGCCCACTTCAGCGGCGGTTCCCGCGACTCGACGGCTACCCACCGATCCCGCGTCGCAGGACGTCGCGCCAACTGCGCCCCCGGCCGCTACCCCGCCCGCGCCGCCCATTGCACCACCCCACTCGGGCAGCGGAGAGGACGCAGACACTACCCTCGTGCCGAGCGAGCAGGACGAGCAACGCGACGAGCGCCTGCAGGGGCACATCGTGACGCCGGCACCGACCACCGAGCGCCTGCAGTCCATCCAGCGGATGGTCGCGGACCAGCTTGGCGACAAGCTGCCCGACTTCGAGACCGATGCGCTACGTGCGATCCCCGTGCAGGTCGGCGGGCTCTATCCCATTTCGGACGTCTGGTACGTCGAGCCAGGCCTGGACGTGCCGGATCGCCTGCGCGTGCACATCGCGCAGTTCGCGCGCGAGATCGCCGGGGAAGCGGCGGTAGCCGACCACATCGAGGCCAGCGACGGCGGCATCGGCTTCGTCTGCGTGGCGCCGGCCGTGGGCCAGGCGAAAGCGCTGCCGGCGTTCGCGCGGGCGGTGCTGACCCTGCTGCATGCGCTGAGTGCGGCTCCGCCCTCCGCGAACGGATTGGACCGCGCGCGGCTGGCCGACGAGCTGGCGGCGCTGCTGCATGGCCACGGCGGCTCGGCCACACGCCTGAGCGATGCTGCGCTGGTGAAGTTGTTCCGTCTGCTGCGCCTGGCGCGTCGGCTGCTGGACCTGGAAGCCGGCGACTCGGACCACGAGTCCTGAGCGCGCAGGAGGCATCCATGTCGGCACCGCACCCACTCAACCAGGCCGTGATCGCCCAGGCCCTGCATGACCTGCGCAACGGCCAGTTGCGCCGCTGCAAGGCCATGGGCTTCGGCGAGGAGGAGCTGGATGCGCTGAAGCACCCCGAACTCGTGAGCATGCTGGTGAATGCCACGGTGTCGTGGTGTTCGGTGTCGGTGAACCGGGAAGTGTTGAAGCGGCTGCTTAGCCAGGTGCACGACGTGGAGCGGGAGATCGCTACGGTGGACCGCATGCTGCGCCTGGGGGCGAGCACGGAGATGGTCAGCAAGTTCTACGGCCTCACGCATCAGGAAGTGGCGCTGCGCCGCGACATCCTCGGGCTGCCCAAGCGCAAGGGCCGGCATCCGGTGCTCGACGAGGCGCAGGACGTGGCCTTGTGGGAGCGCTGGAAGGCCGGCGTCTCCGAGCGCCATATCGCCCTGACCGACGACATGGCGATGCTGGCGCTGACCATGGATCTGGCCGAGGCCATGACTCTGCCCATGTCGGTGATCTGGTCGGCGATACGGAACTGGATCGACCAGGGGCTGGTGTAGCCATGACCACGGGCAGCGCATCACGGCGCGATGGCCCGGTTGCGCTGTCGGCGTTGTTCGACGAGGCGCTGCGGCACCTTGAGCCGAAGGAACCGGCGCAGGGCACGGCGCCGGCCGCCGACGGTTTCCTCTACAGCGGCAACCGCCATGAGAGCGTGCCGCGCAGGCTGTTCCTCGACCGACGCCTGACGCCGCTGGAGCGCAACGCCTGGCAGGTGTTCCGCCTGCAGCTCAACGACGATGGCGTGACCGCCTTTCCCACCTACGACCAATTGCGCCCCTACCTGGCCTCGATGCCCTGCGCGGCACAAGCCTCGCACGAGACCGTGGCGCGCGCCCTGACGCTGCTGCGGCTGACGCGCTGGCTGAGCCTGGTGCGACGACGGCGCGACCCGAAGACCGGCCGCATCCAAGGCAACCTCTACGTGCTGCACGACGAACCGCTGTCGCCCTTCGAGGCGATGCAGCTCGATGCCGACTACCTCGGCCTGGTCAGCCAGGCGCTGACCCATGCCGCCAAGGCGGTGCAGATCGTGGGCATGAACACGCTCAAGGAGATTGCCGAAGACCCGCTGCTCAGCGGCCGCACGCTGCCGACCCGCCTGCAGGTGCTGGCGCAGCGCATGGCGCTGCATGGCTGGACGACGCCAGGTTATCCACAGGAGGGTGCGGACCACGAATCCGAAGAAGGCCAGGAAGCCCTTCTTCGGAATGCTGCGCGCCCGTCTTCGGAATCCGAAGCAGGGCCGAAACCCGCGCCGGATAGCTCTCTTCGGATTCCGAAGGAGGACCGTACAGTACGTAATGATCGTATAAATGAAGTACGTACAGTACCGCGCGCGAGGGCCTTGCAGAACCTGCGACTGCCCGAGCGTTTCCTGCGCTTGAAGGATGAGCAGCAGGCCGGCGCGCTGGTGGCCCTGCAGCAGGTGGACGAAGCGCAGCGGCAGGCCGTTCTCGACGAGTGGGCGGCACGCTGCCACAACAGCGCGGTGCGCAACCCGGCCGGCTACCTGTTCGGCATCATCCAGAAGGCGATCCGCGGAGAGTTCAAGGCGTGGGCGGGCACCGACGCAGCAGCGCCGCTCGCGCCGCGAGCTGCGGGGCCCGCGTGATCGTCGTCGCCTTCGGCCTCCCGCCCAGCCGACCCCGAGGTGGCGCGCGCCTACCTCGCACGGCTGCGTTCAGCCTTGCGCGATCCCTGAGCTATCCCCAGGGGATAGACGGAACAGGTCGCCTTCCGTGGGGTGATCCGGTCAGGTCGCGGCTTCGTCTTCTTCCGTTTCCCGCCAATAGGCGTAGTTGAACAGTGCATCCAGCTCCGTGAAGTCGTCCAGGCCCAACGATCGTCTGACCGTATCGGCATGCCCGCAGTACCTTGCGTAGCTTTCCGCACTGACGTTCTGCTTGGTTGGATGCAGTGGGTAGTCCCGGATGCCGGCGAGCGCCAGTCCCGACACCGCGTTCTGGTTCATCACGGCGAACCGCTTGTTGTCCAGCGCGTGCAGAATCTCAGTCAGCAGGTTGATGCCTGCTCCGGTGATGGCGCCGAAATGTCCATGTAGAACGGTAAACGCTTCGGCAGGCGAGAGGTTGCGCCGGTCAAGGATGTCCGCCACTGCGGCCACGAACTGCCCTGGGTGGTTGGCGATCCGGCTCTTGCTGCGGTGCAGCCCGCCGGAATGGAACAGGCCGATCAGCGCGTCGTAGTTACTCGGAAAGTCCCGCCTGGCATTGCTGCTCAGGGCCGCCAGCTCTGCCAGCCTGCGCATTGCCTGGCGCAGGTTTCCCTTGCGGCCGTTCTTCTGCGCAGTGAATCCATGCGCTGAATCGTCGCTTTTCATCAGCTCCAGGAGGTCGGCCAGGATCGTGAAGTCCGGCCCCTCGGTTCGGCTCGCCTTCTGCGCGCGCTTCTTGGCCACCTTCCGGCAAGTGTCGTGGATGATGTATTCCCGCTCGTAGGCATCAATCCGGGGCTTGGTCGCTGGCACGAGAATCCTGTCCGCGACCAGCGCATCGAGGTGTCGCGTGACAGATGCCATCAGCGCGCCGCTCGCGTCGTCGATGAGGGCCGATGCCTCGTAGTTTCCGTAGAAGCCTCCGTGGGTGAGGTTGGCCGAGCCGACGATCACCGAGCATTGCTTGCCATTCTGGAAGGCGTAGATCTTCGGGTGGAAGGTGTCGCTGGCGTTGCTGAGGTACAGGACGAGCGCGTGCTTCTCGGCGAGCGCAAAGAGCTGTCGGAGTGCTTCGGGTTCGGTCAGGTAGAAGTCCAGACCTATCGCAAACCTGGCCTTCAATCCGCTTTCCAGCGCCTTGCGCAAGGGCTTCAACAAGTCGCCGAGGGCCGAGGTCTTCGCGAAGGCCACCAGGCATTCCAGGCGTTCCGCCCGCTTCAGCAGCTTCTCGACCACGTGGCCGTGCCCGTGCTCTTCCTCGTTCAACAGCAACTGAACGGCTTTCCCATCCTGCATGTTTTCCCCTCGTTCTTCTGCGCAGCAACCCCAGGTGCGATGCGCCCCCAGTCATTGTCATGGTTCAAGCCCCGACATCAAGCATTGGCGGCTCAAGACCTATCCCCAGGGGATAGCCGGCACACACAGCCTTCCGTGCGGAACAAACCGGGCGCGCATGGGCTACGGTTTGTTGACTGACGGCCTTCCGGCCGATGTCGATGCTGGCGACTCGCCCCTTCACCGCGAGTCGCTCCCATGGCCAACGAACGCACAGAACCCCTGCAACTGAATCTCGGATCGCTTCGCAGCGCGATGTCGCTGACGCTGCACACGCACCACGCATCGCGCATCTGGCATGGCCGCGCGCCGACCGAGGGGCGCCCAGGCATCATCGGTCTCAACGGCTTCATCGGCGCCATGAACAAAATGAAGCGCGGCGCCGAGCAGGACGACCCCTACTCGGATTGGTGGATGTTGCGGATCGAGGACAAGCTCGCCGACACCAAGAACCGCCTGCAGACCCTGCGCGAACAGGTCGACCAGGCCCTGGCCGACGTGCCCCCGGCGCTATCTCTGGGCGAGAACATGAACGTGCAGCCGGTGAAGCTGCCGCTGTTCGTGAACGCCCAGCTCGGCTTCATGGCGGTGTATCTGCTGGCCGACTACGACGACGTGGCACGCAAACTCATCCTGGCGCACCACACGGCGCTGATCGACCGCAGCACCTTGGAGCGCTGGCTCAATGATGGTGCGCACGCGCTGCGCAGCCTGTTCTCGCTCGCCCAGCAGTACCGCTACTCGGGCACGACGCGCGACGACTTCGCGGCGAGGAACGCGGCGGCGCGAGCGGCGCTGGAGAAGTTCGGCGAGTTGCCGCAGGACGTGCAGGAAGGCACGCGCCGCTCGCGCTTCGCGCCACCGATCGCGCGGCGGACGACCAAGCCCGGCACACCGCCTGCTGCGCCCGCCATCGAGCCCGATGCGCCGGCTCACACGGATGGCGCAGCCAATCCAGCGACGGGTAATGAGGGTGCTGACGCATGACGGCATCGCCCCCCATCGGTCACTCCACGCGCTTCGTGGCGCTGGAACAGGCGGACTTCCAGCGGCTGGAACACGCAGGCTACCTAAAAGGCCTTTTACAGCCTTTTAAGGGTAAGGGGAGTCTGGAGACCTGGGCCAGCCAGTGCGCAGCGCTGCGCGACGACGTGATTGGCCTGGCGCAGCGGCGCGTGCTGCCCCAGGCGCGCGCCTACCCGTTCAGCCTGCTTGACGTGCAACTGGCCCAGCAGGCCACTGGCGCGGGGACGACCTTCCTGCGCTGGCGCAACCTCGACCGTTCCTCCATGGGCGTGGCGTTGTGGGAGGCCCTGCTGGCCAACCCCGCGACGCCGGCCTCGCTGATCGACGAGCTGTACGCGATCGAACTGCAGCGCATCGTGCTGAACATGCAGATCAGTCTGACCCACAGCATCGCTCGCCAAGCACTGGGATGCGCCAACAAGGCCGCCCAGGCCGAAGCGGCTTACCTGCGGCGTGTCCACGGGCATACCGCGGCCGTTCCACCCACCACCAAGGAGTCACCATGAGCACGCACTTCGTCGGCGAGGGCAACATCGGTTCTGCGCCGGACTACCGCGAATTCCCGAACGGCAACGACGAGCCGCGCCGGCTGCTGCGCCTGAACGTCTACTTCGACAATCCAGTGCCGACGAAGGACGGCTACGAAGACCGCGGCGGCTATTGGGCGCCCGTGGAGCTGTGGCACCGCGACGCCGAACGCTGGGCGGGTCTGTACCAGAAGGGTATGCGTGTGCTGGTGGAAGGGCGCACGGTCAAGGACGAGTGGGAAGACGCCGACGACAACGAGCGCATCACGTTCAAGATCGAAGCCCGCCGCGTGGGCATCCTGCCGTACCGCATCGAGTCGGTGGCGCTCAGCGCCAAGCCGGCCGGCGGACAGTAATTCGCCCATCGCCGTTCCCCAGAGGGCGGCTGTAGCAACCGTCATACGCCCGCGATGCACCAGCGAGCTATCCCCAGGGGATAGCTCTAAGGTCGTCCACGGAGTTCCAGCCGCCCTCCCGAAACGACCCTCTTGCTGTGCCAGCTCCTACGATCTATTCACACCGCTGCGGCAACGAACCGCCTGCCAATCACAAAGCGGTGTCTGCATCAATCGATTTCCTTGCTGCCGGCATCTCCTGGCCCCGCCAAGCTGACGCCCATCCGATGAACCGCACATTTCCAAGGAGGCTTCATGCGCGTGTTCCTGTGCGAGAAGCCGTCCCAGGGCAAGGACATCGCCCGTGTGCTGGGCGCCAGCCAACGCGGCAACGGCTGCTACAGCGGCGCGGGTGTCGTCGTGACTTGGTGCATCGGTCATCTGGTGGAGGCGGTTCCGCCCGAAGGGTACGGCGAGCAGTACAAGCGCTGGGCCATCGAGCAACTGCCCATTCTTCCTGAGCGTTGGCGTGTCGAGCCCAAGGCGGCGACCGCAGCGCAATTCAAGGTCGTGCAGCAGCTCGTCGCCAAGGCGGGCGAGCTGGTGATAGCGACCGACGCCGACCGCGAGGGCGAGATGATCGCCCGCGAGATCATCGACCTGTGCGGCTACCGCGGGCCGATTCAGCGCCTGTGGCTGTCGGCGCTCAACGATGCGTCGATCCGCAAAGCGCTGGGTGCGCTCAAGCCGTCCGCCGAGACGCTGCCGCTGTATTTCTCCGCACTCGCCCGATCGCGCGCCGACTGGCTGATCGGGATGAACTTGAGCCGCTTGTTCACACTGCTGGGGCGTCAGGCCGGCTATACGGGCGTGCTGTCGGTGGGGCGCGTGCAGACGCCGACGCTGAAGTTGGTCGTGGATCGTGATCGCGAGATCGCGCGATTCGTCTCCATGCCGTATTGGGCCGTGGATGTGCTGCTATCCCATGCCGGCCAATCCTTCACCGCGAGCTGGATACCGCCCGAAGGCAGCACGGATGCAGCGGGTCGCTGCCTTCAGCAGCCGGTGGCGCAGCAGGCTGCGGATCGCATTCGCGCGGCACGCGATGCGCAGGTCGTGTCGGTGGACACCGAGCGCGTGCGCGAGGCACCGCCGCTGCCGTTCGACCTGGGCACGCTGCAGGAGGTGTGCTCCAAGCAGTTGGGCCTCGACGTGCAGGAGACGCTGGACATTGCCCAGGCGCTGTACGAGACGCACAAGGCGACAACGTATCCGCGCTCGGATTCGGGCTACCTGCCCGAGAGTATGTGGGCCGAGGTACCGACCGTACTCGACAGCCTGGTCAAGACCGACCCCAGCCTGCGGCCGCTGATCGAGCGCCTGGATCGCCAACAGCGCTCGCGCGCCTGGAACGACGGCAAGGTGTCGGCTCACCACGGCATCATCCCGACGCTGGAGCCCGCCAACCTGTCGGCCATGAACGAGAAGGAACTGGCCGTCTACCGGCTGATCCGCGCCCATTACCTCGCGCAGTTCCTCCCGCACCATGAGTTCGACCGCACGGTAGCGCAGCTCGCTTGCGGCGGCCAGTCGCTCGTGGCGGTGGGCAAGCAGATCGCCGTGATCGGCTGGCGCCTGGTACTGGCGACGCCGGAGCCGGACGCTGCCGATGACGAGGAAGCGCAGCGCAGCCAAGTGCTGCCCGCCCTGCATGCGGGCCTGTCCTGCCCGGTCGGGAAGGTGGATCTCAAGGCGTTGAAGACGCTGCCGCCCAAGCCCTACACGCAGGGCGAGCTGATCAAGGCCATGAAGACCGTCGCCAAGTTCGTGACCGACCCGCGCCTGAAACAGAAGCTGCGAGATACCACCGGCATCGGCACCGAGGCGACACGCGCCAACATCATCAACGGTCTGATCGGTCGCGGCTACCTGGTCAAGAAAGGCCGCGCCGTCCGCGCTTCCGACGCGGCATTCACGCTCATCGACGCGGTGCCCTCGGCCATCGCCGACCCTGGCACCACGGCGGTGTGGGAGCAGGCGCTCGACATGATCGAGGCCGGCCAGATGGCGCTGGACACCTTCATCGAGAAGCAGTCCGTGTGGGTCGGCCAGCTCGTGCAGCAGTACCGCGGCGCAACGCTCTCGCTCAAGCTGCCGCTGCCGCCGGCGCCGGCCTGCCCGCAGTGCGGCTCACCGATGCAGCAGCGCACGGGCAAGAGCGGCGCGTTCTGGTCCTGCTCGCGCTACCCGGACTGCAAGGGCACGTTGCCGATCGAGTCCCCGACGGGCCGGCGCAGCGCACCGCGCAAGCGGCCCGCTGCCTCCAAGGCGTCCTGATCCTCGCTTCCCCCTGCCGCGCCGGCCACTTCACTAGCGGCGAGGCAAACGTCCCGCACCGCGCGGGACCTCCAAAGCGCGCGTCTCCTTCTGCAACGGTGTGCGCGCCCCGTCTGCCCACCATCGGGCGACGGGGCGAGAAGGTCATTGCTCCACGAATCGCGCCCGCCGCCATTCCCTTGATCGGTGTGCCTTGCCTCGGTCATGAGGGGCTTCCTGACGCCTTGCCGCCGCGCGAGCCGTGAGGAGGCCCCTTGGGCCGAGGGTATTCCGTGCCGGTGCCCGCCGGCGGAACAACGGGCTCCCTTTGTGTGTGGATGCACGCCAGAGGTTTCCGGCCCCAGCCACGAAACGGGCCGGGTGCGATTGCTGACGCAGCGAACGGCTTTGACGACGGCCCGCGCTGACGCAGCCCACAGGTGGTTTTCCTTCCTCTCCAGCCGAAGGCCCGCATGGCCTTCGGCGCCCTGGTCCTTGCCTTGTCCCGTGACGCGGGCCTGCCCTAAAGCGGGCCGTCCGCGATTCGGTTTTCCCTGCGACGGCAGCCATGCCTCGCGCCCATCCTCACGCCATGCGTTGCTGACAGTCGTCAGCGGCATGCCCTGGCAGTCTCGGTCTTCAAGACTGCAACGCGGTTCGCCGCGTTGACCGATCCAGTCCGCTTCGCATCGCCCACCGCGGACGCTCGCCGGCCTGGCGACGATGCACTTTTCTCAACCACCCTAGGGGAACTCCATCCCCTGCGGGATGCGTGCTCCCCGACCCACCAAGGAGCACGGCATGTCTGAACCTTCCGCATCTTCCTCTGCAATCGCAGTACGCAGTAGTGCGCTGGCGCTGGCCTGGACCGGCAAGCGTTTGCCGCTACAGGTGCTGCGCAGCGCGGCCGGCCACTACATCGGCACGCAAGACGACGAAGGCCCGGTATCGCGGGAGTCCGTCGAGTATTTCCCGACCCACCTCGCAGCACAGCGCGCTCTGGATACCCATGCCTGGACACAGCGCGCTCACCCCTGATTCCCACCCTTCAAGGAGTTCTCTCATGAATCTGTCTTTACCCGAAGACGTGCTCGATCAGATGGCGCTGGAACAGGCGCACTTCGACGCTGCACCGCAGGCCTTCTTCGAGGCCTGGAAGCGCGGCGCGCAGATCGCCGGCCACGAGTGGTTCGGCGACGGCACACGCGAAGGTCTGCAGCGTGCCACCACCAAGTGGGACCTGCGGCCCAACATGCTGATGCTCAACGACGCCCTGGGCGTGCTGAGCAGCGGTCAACGCATGTTCCTGTCCGCGATGGTGAGCTTCTACAACTCCCGCGAGGGCGGCGCGATGCTCAAGCGTTGCGGCTTCGAGGGGCTGTCCGACTTCGGCGGCCTCGATCTGGAACGGCGCCAGGTCATCGCTGACCTCACGCTGCACTACAACGGCTGGTGAGCCGCGCCTGGCAACCCACCGTCCTTTCATCCCACCCCACGAGGGACATGCGTCCCCGTTCGGGGCCATGTCCCTCCTTCCTTTCGCAGGAGCGGCCATGTCCCGAATCACCATCTTCCACTGACCTGCACCGCCCGCCACCAGGGCGGCCCGACGCCGCGGCCGGCTGACCGGCTGCCACTTCATCCACCCGCTGGGGTTCAATCCCCGGCAGGGGATTGCCTCGGCCATCCTCTGCTGGAGGAATCCCATGTCTCATTCCAAAAACCCCTTCGTCCGCGGCTACGATGGCCTGTCCGTGCAGCGGCTGCTGGCGATTTCCTACGACGACGACTGCCCGCTGAGCTATCTGCCGCTGCACGTCTCGCAGTCGCACCTGCCGGACAGCGAGGTCGAGCGCCATGCCTGCGTCTTCTGCGACGACTTCGCGCTGATCACCGAGGGCCAGGACGTGCCGCCCGAGCTGGACGCGCAGTGCCCCAGCCACGGTCTCGCCCGAAACCTCGTCTACGCCGTCATGGCCGAAGAAGCCGGCCAACCGCTGCACGTCGCCGATACCTACTCCGAGGAAGCCGCGCGCGAGGTGGTGCGGCGCCTGCGCTTCGAGACCGGCTTCTACAGCCGTGCCTGGGAAATCAGTTCGGCGCACATCACCGAAGAGGCCGGCCGCTATCTGGCCAACCTGGCCGACATCGCCACGCCGAGCGGTTTTCTGTTCGTCGCCTTCCGCATCCCGTACAGCCCCGCGATCGGCGTGAAGTTGATCGCCACCCCCTGGACGGATGCGAACCTGCAGCATGTCGAGGGCATCACCGCCGAAGAGCTGCGGCAGGAGCACCGGGCCAAGGGCGTGCCGGAGTCCTTCGTGGAAGTGTTGCACCTGGCTGCGCTCGCTGACGTTCGCATGTTGGTGTTCGATGCCGACGCGCCCGTGCTGGACGGGCTGACGCTCTACGACGACGAGTAACCCGCAACCCATTCGAGCCCCACGTCGGGGCTCTTCTTTTTCGCGGAACGCGGTGCCGGCGCATTGCCGATTCCCAACGGACGGCCGCCGCCATGTGCCGCACGCTGGCCGCATGTTCGCTGGCGTTGCCGGCAGCATGCCCAGGTAGTCGAGACCTTCAAGACTGCGGCGCGGTTCGCCGTGCTGGTTGTTTCGTTCTCCGGGCGCATCCGCGTCCATCCACCTCACCCTCAAGGGACAGACCTCCCTTGCGGGCGGGAGTCCCTTGGTTGCCACAAGGAGTCTCCCCATGGATACCCAAGCCATCCGTGCACAGATGCCAACGCTTGTCGTCGGTCATGTGCCTTCCAACGTCCGTTCGTTCAAGTTCAACATCTTCGACGGCCAGCCCAAGGTTTCGACGCTGGGCTTTCACATCGACCCGAAGCCTTTCGAGGGCAAGGTCATCGCCACCACCGACGAGGCTATCGTCGTCAAGACGGGGCGAGCCGAGTTCGCGGTGCTCGATCGCACGCTCGTGACCCAAGTGCCCGACGAGGGCGCCAAGGTGCAGGTCGAACCCTATGTCAGACGCCGCTTCGACGGTCGGCGGGCGGACACGCCCGAGGAGCACACCGAGTTCACGGGCGACGGCCAGCCCTACACGGTGAAGCGGTTCGTGCTCGGGTCCGCACCGGCGAAGCTGCCGATCCCCGAGCCGCGCTGCCCCGACCTGCAGGAACTGATCGACCAACTGGAGCAGTTGCCCGCTCCCGACGGCTTCCGGCGCATCACCCACATGCTGGTGGACGCCGGTGCTCGGGACATCACCTGGGTCGATCCGCTGCCCGCCGACATCATCCGCACGCCACCGGCCATCGGCTTCACCGTCGCCACGATGAAGTTCCAGGGTCACGTCACCGTGCTGTATGAGCGTGGCCTCGACCTCTACGCGGTGGAGCTGCGCCGCGACGGCGAGCTGATTGAACGGGTCGATGAGGTGTTCTTCGACACCCTCGGCGAGACGCTGGAACGGCTGATCGACGACGGGAGCTGGCGCCGCATCCGAGTGCAGTGCCTGTTGTCGGGTCGCAAGGCTGTCCGGCACTGATCTCCCAGCAGCTTCCCGCCTTCGCGGCGGGAAGCCTCTCTTCCTGCATCCCTGGAGATCACACCCATGACTGTTCGATTCAAAGGCACGGAGCTGCGGCCCGTGCTCGCCGAAGCGGTGGCGAATCAATGCCGCGTCATCCTGGTCAAGGATCAGGGCGTGTACTTCCTGGCCGAGCGCGGCGAGCGCCGACCCGATGGTCGCCAGAAGACCATCGCCTATGCCGCCGGCTGCAACCCGGATGTCGATGCGTTCGATGACTGGTGGGAGCTGGCGCGCGCCGAGTTCGGCGGCGATGACTTTGGCGAGTTCTTCGATCCGCAGGAGGGCGTGTTTGCGCGCATCCTGCACAGCGAGGACGACCTCGACGTGTCCGCCACCACGACACACCTGTCGCTGCAGGCGGTTCCTCCGCCCAGCGGTAACTGACCGCCCATCCCTGGCCCCCGCTCCGGGGGCTTCTTTCTTCCCGGCAATGCGGACAGCCGCGAGTGCCGATTGCCGCTCGCATGCGCGCCGTCCTGGCGCCACGCTTCCGGCCATGTTCCGCTGACGTCCGTCAGCGACATGCCCAGGCAGCCACGATCTTCAAGGCTGCGATGCGGTTCCGACCGCGTTGATCACTCCAGTTCGCACCGGCATCCATGCGCGAACGGCCATCGGTTTTCGATGGCGATGCCACCAAGCTGTTCCATCAACCCACGCGGGGGTTCCACACCTTCCCCGCCTTGGGTCGGGTGTGTCTCCGCCTCTTTGTTCCCAGGAGATTCACCATGACCACTTCCAACGAAAAGTCCTACTTCGATCTGCACATCACCGGCCTCGGGTACCTCAATCGCATCCGCGAAGTGAAGCCCAAGAAAGGCGATGCGTTCCTGGCCTGCGACATCGCGGCTCTGAACGGTCCCAGCGATGACGTCTCGTATGTGCGTTTCGACACGCGCGTATCGGGTTCGGAAGCGCAGCACCTGGTGCGCCGCTGCATTCAGGCCGTCGACGCCGAGAAGAAGGTGATGATCGGCTTCCGCTTGGGCGACCTGTGGACCGACACCTTCACCTACTCCAAGGGCAAGCGTGCCGGCGAGCAGGGGGTGAGCCTCAAGGCCCGCCTGCTGTTCGTCAGTTGGATCAAGGTCGACGGCAAGCTCGTCTACAAGGCCGAACCCAAGCCGACCGAGACCGACGAGCGGGACCCGGAAGTCCCTGTGACGTCCGACGCGCCCGCCGCGCAGCAAGCCTCGGCACCGGAGCCTTCCAAGCCCCTCGCCGATGCTGCCGACGACGCTGCCGATGCCCCCGCATTGGCCGTTGCCGAGTCGTTCTGATCCGCAAGGCCCAATCCCCGGGGCCTTGTCTTCTCTTCGTCCCAGGAGACCTTCATGATCACCATCCCCGGCCAACTGGCCATCAAGACCATCCACGGCAGGAACGGCGACTTCAACGTCGGCCGCCTGGCGACCTCGATCGGCGAGTTCGTCGTGAAGAACGCCGAGCTCGATCAGTACCGCGAGGGCAAGTACGACGGTGATTTCGTCATCGTCGAGATTCGCCCCTCCACGTACAACGCCAACGGCCGCATGGTCATCGAGATCCGCGCCCATCTGGGCGGGATGACGCTGTCCAACATCGACGCCCTGAGCCGCGACGAAGCCCGCCGGCTGAGTCCGCAGGAAGTCGATCCGATCGACGAGGAAGCGCAGGCGCCCGTGCCGGCAACGCCCCCGGCCAAGCCGAAGGCGAAGCCGCGCAGTCCGCGCGATCCCCTGGTCGATACCACGCCGTTCGGCAGCGAACCGGCTCCCGTGTCCGCTGCGGCCTCGGCCGAGGCAGACGACGCGGCGCTGTTCGGTGCCTTGTGGCCCCTGTGCGAGACCGTGAAGCTCGATGCGACCGTGGATCGTCGTGTGCTGCGTCAGCAGCGCGACCGTCTCGACAAGCTGGGCTACGAGTTCGCTCCGTTGTCCCAGGACTGGCACCTCAAAGCTGCCTGATGCATCCGCCGCCTTGCGCGGCATTCCGCCACCCGCCGGGGTTCTCCCCCGACGAGGAGGGCTCCGGCCTCTTCTTCAAGGAGACCTTCATGGGCTGGACCTTCGTTCGTCAGACGCGCGATCAGTTGATCCGCGAGCTGATCGCTCCGCAGGCGTCCGAACGCGCTTGCTGCGAAGTCATCGACCACACGCTGGACGGCGACGTCCTGTGGACCGTGGTTCGCGTCACCGCCAGGCAGGCGGGCGTCATGGGCCTCGCGGCCGGTGAGTCCGTCTGCTACATCGGCTGCCATCTGCTGGAAAGCTCGGGCGGCGATTGGGGCTACTCATCCCTCGATGAGTCCGTGCATCCGTACTACTACTCGTGCCCGCTGCGCTATCTCGACATGGCGCCGGTGCAAAGCTCCGAGTGGCGCGAGCGGGTTCACCGCTTCCACGCGGGACGCGCCGTCTAGCGGCACACATCTTCCTTCACCCAACCGGGGCGAGCATGGCCCCGCGGGCTGTGGTTGCTCTTTCATTTCCAAGAGGACATCACCATGCCTGCACCTTCTTCGGCGAAGCCGCTGTATCGCATCGACGAATGCCCCGACCTCATGGCCGACGGTTGCGTCGGTGACGAGCAAGGCAATCTCGTCTTTCTCTCGATCTGGGCGCGCGACACCGCCGTTCAGGAGTTCCTCGCCCGCCTGACCCTCGGCCGGGATGAGCAGGGACTGGATCAGTTCCACGTCATCACCGAGCAGGGCGCATCCATCCCGGTCTTCGTCGGCAACGTCGAGAACCTGGAAAAGCGCATCACCCGTGCCTATCGGCGAACGCTGTTCGGTTCGCTGACGAATGTGTGGCTGTTCGACCGTCGCTGCGTGAAGCCAGACAAGGCCAACGCCAGCGCGCTGGCGCTTCTGCCCAGGGATTCTGCTCACCGGCTCGACCGGCTGTGGACGCTGGTGCAGGACACCTGCCCGCTGCCACTGCTCGACCACTGGCGCGACACCGTGCTGGAGCTGTTGCAGACACGGCGGATGCTGACCGGTCTTCCCTTGGCCCTCGGGCCGCTGGAAGGCCATCGGCTGGCCCTCGATGTCCCGGCGCTGACGAAGGCGTTGGGCGAGCTGATCCGCAACGGCACCCTCGGCGCCACGCAGTACGAACTGGCCGCGAACGCACCGCTTCGGCGTGTGGCGTGAGCCATCCCCACGGGCATGCGCGCCGCGCGTGCCCGCCTTCCCTCATCCATCACCAGGAGAAATCCATGGCACTCATGTTTCCGCGCCTGGCGCGCAATTTCATTCGTAACGGCTACTTCCCCACCGACGAGCCGACCCTGGAGCGGGCCTTGTCCGCGCTGGCGCCGTCTCCCGGCGCCATGTCCATCCTTGATCCCTGCGCCGGCGAAGGCGTGGCGATCGCCGAAGCCGCCCACGCCCTCGGGCGCGAGCAGGTCCAGGCCTTCGCCGTCGAGTACGACGCCGAGCGTGCCCGCCACGCACGGCAACTGGTCGATCGCTGCATCCACGGTGACCTGATGGACACGCTGATCTCGCGCCAGTCCTTCGGGTTGCTGTGGCTGAACCCGCCGTATGGCGACCTGAGCAAGGACGTGAACGGCAACATCGGCTATCAGGGCCAGGGCCGTGCGCGGCTGGAAAAGCTTTTCTATCAGCGTGCGCTGCCGCTGATGCAGTACGGCGGCGTGTTGATCTTCATCGTGCCGTCCTACGTGCTCGACGCCGAGCTGGTCGGATGGCTGACGCGCCACTTCGCCGACCTGCGTATCTACCGTGCGGTGGAGACGCAGTTCAAGCAGGTGGTGATCTTCGGTCGCAGGATTCGTCAACGCGACCAGGCATCGGAGTCGGTCAAGGCCGTGCGCGGTCTGCTGCTGCAGATCGGACAGGGTGACGCCGAAGCCGAGGAACTGCCGCTCGAATGGCCGTTCCTGCCGTACACCGTCCCTGCCAGCCCGGCCGAGCCGGAGCACTTCTATCGCGTGACGATGGAGCCCGAGCAGTTCGCCGATGAAGTCGGCCGGCTACAAGGACCCTGGCCGGCGCTCGATATGCACCTGGGCGCCGCGCAGCAATCGCTGCGTCCGCCCGCGCGGGCCTTGTCGCACTGGCATCTCGCCCTGGCTTTGGCCGCAGGCGCGATCTCCGGCGTAGTGAAGTCCAAGAGCGGGCGCGTGCTCGTCGTCAAAGGTGATACCCACAAGGAGAAGACCCTCCAGACGGAATACACCGAACGCGACGATGGCTCCGTGGCCGAGACGCGCATCCTCACCGACAAGTTCGTGCCGGTCATTCGTGCATGGGACTTGACGCTGGGCTCGCCCACGTGGGGCGAAGTGCTGACCATCCGCTGATCGCTGTTCCCTGACGGTTCGCCGTCGCTTTCATCCACCCACCGGGGTCACGTTGCCCCGATGGGGTGCCGTGGCCTCTGCTTCCAGAAGGAGATACCACCATGGCACTCGCAATCCTCAACCTCGCGTCACAAGCACGCTTCTCGCCCGGGCAGGTGGTCATGACCGCCGGCGTCGACGAACTGGTCCGGCAGGGCCGGCTCGACCCCACGCCGTACCTGCGCCGCCATTTTCATGGCGACTGGGGCGACCTGGACGATAGCGATCGGCGGCAGAACGACGCCGCGCTGAAGTCCGGCGAGGATCGTCTGTTCTCGTCCTACCAGGTCACGCGCGACCTGAAGCTCTGGATCATCACCGAATGGGATCGCAGCGTCACCACACTGCTGTTGCCCAGCGAATACTGATCCAACATCCAGCGGTCTCGCGCCGCTTCTTTCTTCCCACCCAGGGGCATGTCACCGCCCCGTGGGGGAGGTGACATGCCCCATTGCCTTGGAGCATCACCATGTCCCTCGATCTCGAAACCTTTCCCGAAACCGCTGTGCAGGGCGACCTGCTCGAAGCGGCCGCTTCACCCCTCACGCTCAGCCTGCAGGACTTCGTAACGGAGTTCGGCGACGAGTTGCTCGATTCGCTCAACCGTGCCAATCCGCCGGTCTACACCGGCCAGGTGCGGGTGCATCGGCAACTGATCCTCGCCGCGCTTAAGCGCAAGCTGTTCCCCGCGCAAGCCGATGTGGTCCATGCCGTCACCGAGCTGCTGGTCGACCGCGGCGAACGCGCCGCGATCGTCAACGGCGAGATGGGCTGCGGCAAGACGACGGTGGGTATTGCCACCGCCGCCGTGCTCAACGCCGAAGGCTACCGCCGCACCCTGGTGCTCTCGCCACCCCACCTGGTCTACAAGTGGCGGCGCGAGATCCAGGAGACGGTGGCCGGTGCCAAGGTCTGGGTGCTCAATGGCCCGGACACGCTGGTCAAGCTGCTGAAACTGCGCGAGCAGTTGGGCGTGCCGGCGCAGGGCCAGGAGTTCTTCGTCCTGGGCCGCGTGCGGATGCGGATGGGGTTCCACTGGAAACCTGTCTTCGTTCGGCGGCGCGCGCCTCACGGCGACGTGGGGGCCTGCCCGGATTGCGGGCATGTCATCACCGACCTCGACGGCGAGCCGATCAACCCGGTCGAACTCGAAGCCGAGGAGTCCCGCCGCAAATGCAGCCACTGCCGTGCACCGCTGTGGTCGTTGATCCGTCCCAGAGGCCTGTCCGCCAGCGACCAGTCCTCGACCGTGCTCAAGGCACTGAAGCGTATTCCAACCATCGGGGAAGTCACCGCGCAGAAGCTGATGCAAAAGTTCGGTGACGCCTTCCTCGCGTCGATGCTCGGGGACAACATCCACGAGTTCATCAACCTGATGGATGGCAACGGCGAGCTGGTCTTCTCGGACCGGCAAGCCCACCGGATGGAACGCGCGATGGCCAACATGGAGTTCGGCTTCGGCGAGGGCGGCTACCAGCCGTCCGAGTTCATTAAGAGGCAGCTTCCCCAAGGCACGTTCGACCTGCTCATCGCCGACGAGGCGCACGAGTACAAGAACGGCGGCTCCGCACAGGGCCAGGCCATGGGCGTGTTGGCGGCCAAGGCGCGCAAGACGCTATTGCTCACCGGCACACTGATGGGCGGCTACGGCGACGACCTGTTCCACCTGCTGTTCCGAGCCCTGCCGGGGCGGATGATCGAAGACGGCTACCGGCCGACGAAGAGCGGCAGCATGACGTCGGCCGCGATGGCGTTCATGCGCGATCACGGCGTGCTCAAGGACATCTATTCCGAGAGCACCGGCACGGCGCACAAGACGGCCAAGGGCACCAAGGTATCGGTGCGCACGGTCAAGGCGCCGGGTTTCGGTCCCAAGGGCGTGCTGCGTTGCGTCCTGCCGTTCACGGTCTTCCTCAAGTTGAAGGACATCGGTGGCAATGTGCTGCCGCCCTACGACGAGGAGTTCCGCGAAGTCGCGATGGACACGGCGCAAGCTGCGGCCTACCGCGATCTGGCGGGTCGGCTGACCCAGGAGCTGAAGCAGGCCCTGGCGAAGCGCGACACGACGCTGCTGGGTGTGGTCCTCAACGTGCTGCTGGCCTGGCCGGATTGCTGCTTCCGGTCGGAGACGGTGGTGCATCCACGCACGCGCAACACCCTGGCCTTCGTCCCGGCTCAGTTCAACGAGCTGGAGGTGATGCCCAAGGAGCGCGAGCTGATTGATATCTGCAAGCAGGAGAAAGCAGAAGGTCGCAAGACCCTGGTCTACACGGTCTACACCGGCACGCGCGACACCACGTCGCGCCTGAAGGTGCTGCTGGAGCAGGAAGGCTTCAAGGTGGCGGTACTGCGCGCGAGCGTGGATGCCTCCCGCCGGGAAGACTGGATCGCCGAGCAGTTGGACCGTGGCATCGACGTGCTCGTCACCAATCCCGAACTGGTGAAAACCGGCCTGGACCTGTTGGAGTTCCCGACGATCGTGTTCATGCAGTCGGGCTACAACGTGTATTCGCTGCAGCAGGCCGCACGCCGTTCATGGCGTATCGGTCAGAAGCAGTCGGTGCGCGTGATCTACCTCGGCTACGCCAACTCCTCGCAGATGACCTGCCTGGGGTTGATGGCCAGGAAGATCATGGTGTCGCAGAGCACGTCGGGAGACGTGCCCGAATCCGGGCTGGATGTCCTGAACCAGGACGGAGACTCGGTGGAAGTGGCACTGGCGCGGCAGTTGGTGCATTGAGATTGTTTCACTCTTGGTCGGCCCCTTCGGGGGCCGAATTCTTGTCTTCGGTCGTTGCCGCAGTCGCTATTTCAGGGGAGCGTTTCAGAAAACAAAAAAGCGCGGCCGTAGTAGTGCCGGTCAATGCCAGCATCGGCCATCGCCAGCTTCTCCCAGCGTTCCTTGATAAGGCTGGTCGGCGCATCGGCGGGCACCATGCGATTTGGGATCAGATCCGACGGACTCGCTACGCAACTTCTTAGATTTCGTTTGATCTATAACATGCAGTAAGATATATAACTCATTACCAACCCCTTGGCGATAAAGGAGTCCGTGCTTGAGCTTTCTCGCGCTGTTCATCAGCCTGCCCACCAAGGCATCGACCGGCCGCATGCGCGTCTGGCGCTCCGTCAAGGCGCTGGGCTGCGCGACGCTGAGGGATGGGGTCTATCTGCTGCCCGACTCGGCTGATAGCGCTACGGCGCTGGACGAAGTGGCGGCGCAGTCGGTCGAGGCCGGGGGCAGCGGCGAGGTCTATCGCCTGTCGGAGTGTGAGGAAGCCCAGGAGGCCGCCCTGCGCGCCCTGTTCGACCGCGGCGAGGAGTACGCCGGCATCGCCGAGGAGATTAAAGAACTCGGGCGGAGCCTGGCATCCCTGGATGGTGCCGCCGCCGCGCGCAAGCTCCAGCCACTCGTGCGCCGCTTCGAGCAGGTGGCGCGCATCGATTTCTTTCCCGGCGAGGCGCAGCGGCAGACCTTGAGCCTGCTCGACGACCTGCGCGACGCGCTCACCCGCCGGCTTTCTCCCGACGAGCCGACCCCTCGGCAGGCTGACATTCCGCGAATGGAGCGCGCCGACTATCGGGGCCGTGTCTGGGCCACGCGGGCCCGTCCGTGGGTCGACCGGCTTGCCTCGGCCTGGCTGATCCGGCGGTTCATCGACCCGAACGCCCGCATCGTCTGGCTGGCGAGCCCCGCCGACTGCGAAGCCGATTGGCTGGGCTTCGATTTCGACGGTGCGACGTTCAGCCACGTCGGTACCAAGGTCACCTTCGAGACGCTGCTGGCGAGTTTTGGCCTGGAGGACGACCCGGCGCTGACGCGCCTGGGCGAACTGGTGCATTGCCTGGACGTGGGCGGACTGCCGGTACCGGAAGCGCCGGGCATCGAGCAGCTGCTCGCGGGCCTGAGAGCATCCGAATCCGACGACGACGCGCTGCTCGTTCGCGCGTGCGAAGTTTTTGATTGGCTGTTGAAGAGTTACGAGGAAAAAACAACGTGAACGCCCTGACCAGTCCTCAGACGGATGCTACGACTGAAGCCGTCCCTCCAGCGATGAGCTACCTGCAGCTCTTCGTCCGCTTTCTCAAGTTCGGCTTGCTCGCATGGGGCGGGCCTGTAGCTCAGATCGCCATGTTGCGCCGCGAGCTCGTGGACGAGGAACGCTGGATCTCCAGCAAACGCTTTAACAAGCTGCTTGCGGTGATGCAAGTACTGCCCGGACCCGAAGCACACGAAATATGCGTTCATTTGGGCATCCGAGCCAAGGGGCGGCTGGGGGGCGTACTGGCGGGACTCGGGTTCATGCTTCCCGGATTCTTGCTGATGTTCGCGTTGTCTTGGTTGTACTTCCAGATTGAATTCGTGGGCACCGCGCTGGGCGCGGCATTCTTTGGCGTGCAGGCGGCCGTGATCGCACTGATCGTGCGCGCCGTGCACCGTATCGGCGAGCACATCCTGCTCGATCGCTGGTTGTGGGCCATTGCCATCGTTTGCGCGCTGGCAGCCATAGTTCGTGTCGACTTTTGGATCACCCTGCCGGCGGGTGGGCTTGTGTACGCCCTGCTCGTGCTCAAGCATCGGGCCTCAGCACTGCTAGTGACGCTGGCAGCGGTGGCGCTGGCCACGGCCATGGCATTTTGGGCTGAGCCAACAGCAAAGCTGGTAGAAACGGTCGTTCAGGGCCAAGCCTCGGTGTTGCTCATCTTCGCCTCGGGCCTCAAGGCCGGCTTGCTCACCTTCGGCGGCGCCTACACGGCGATTCCGTTCGTTCGCAACGACGCCGTCGGGCGCGGGTGGATGACGGATGGGCAGTTCCTGGACGGCCTGGCGCTGTCCGGTGTGCTGCCGGCACCGCTCATCATCTTCGCGACGTTCGTCGGCTATGTGGCGGGAGGGCCGATCGGGGCGGTGGCCATGACGATGGGGGTCTTTCTTCCGGCCTTTGCGTTCTCGCTGATCTTCTACGACCGGCTGGAGGCGGTCGTGGAGAACAAACGGCTGCATGCCTTTCTGGATGGCGTCGCGGCCGGCGTAGTCGGCCTGATCGGCGCAACCACCATCGACTTGGCGCAGGTCACTGCTGAACGTGTCCCATCGTTGACGGTGGGCATGTCGATCTTCGCCGCAGCCTTGGCATTCCTTTATGCCTGGAAGAACAAGCTCAACGTCGTCGTCGTGATCCTCGCGGCTGGATTGGCGGGGTGGCTGGTGTTTCCGAACCAAGGCTGAACCTGATCGAACCAGCCTTCGTCGCGCCGTTCTTACCTACCTTGTTTGAGGAAACCAAGATGCCTTACGAACTGAAACCTCTTTCATGCGATCCGGCCAAACTCACCGGCCTGTCCGAGAAACTCATCGTCAGCCACTGGGAGAACAACTACGGCGGGGCGGTGAAGCGCCTCAATGCCATCGAGCAGCGCCTGGCCGAATTGAACTGGGCCAGCGCCCCGGTGTTCGAGATCAACGGCCTCAAGCGCGAGGAGATGATCGCCAGCGGTTCGATGATCCTGCACGAGGTGTACTTCGATTCCCTCGGCGGCACGGGGGGCGACCCCGACGGGGCGCTGAAAGCGGCCATCGAGCGGGACTTCGGCTCCGTGGACGCCTGGCGCACCGAGTTCACGGCCATGGGCAAGGCCCAGGGCGGCGGCTCCGGCTGGACCCTGCTGGTGTGGAGCCCGCGCCGCAGGCGTCTCGTGAATGCCTGGGCCGCCGACCACGCCCACAACCTGGCCGGCGCCACGCCGCTGATCGCCCTCGACATGTACGAGCACAGCTACCACATGGACTTCGGCGCCAAGGCCGCGGCCTATGTGGACGCCTTCATGCAGAACCTGTCCTGGACGGCGGCCGAGGCCGCATTGGCCAACGTGGAGGGCTGAATGAAGCACGCCACTACCTCTGCATCGTTCTCGCATGAACCGATCAGCAGGCCGACGCCGAATGGGGGCGGCGCGCGTCGAGCCGTGCAGTGCCTCGCGCGGTCGATCGGCCTCGTGCTCCTGAGCCTGCTGGGGGTGGGGGCGTCATACGCCGACGTTCTGCCTGCACCTCGACAGTTGTCTCCCCATGCCTGGGCCTGGATCGGTCCCTATGAGGGCCCGAGCACGGCCAATCGGGGTTTCCGCATGAATCTCGGCTTCGTAGTCGGCAAGGAGGCCGTGGCCGTCATCGACAGCGGCTATTCACCCGAAATGGCCGAGGCGATGCTGCGCCACATCCGCGCGCGCACCGCGCTGCCGGTGCGCTATGTGGTCAATACCAATTCGCAGCCCCATCGTTTTCTCGGCAACGATGTCTTCCGCCGGGCCGGTGCCCATATCCTCGCCGGCCGGGAGGCGGCCGAGCGCATGGGCCGCGACGGCGCCATGATGGCCGGCGCGGCGGCGGGCATTCTCGGCATCGCCGAATGGCCCGTGCCGGCCGCACCGGACCGATTGCTTGGCGCGGGCGAGTCCGTCGATCTGGATCTCGGCGGCGGCATCGTGCTGCGCTTGCGCCACGCCGGCACGGCCCATACCAAGGGAAGCCTGGTGGTGCAGGTGCTTCCGGACCGCACCGTGTTTGCCGGCGACATCCTGTACGGCGGCCGAGTGCCGGCCCTGATTCCGGATGGCAGCGTCAAGGGCTGGCTGGAAGCCTTCGATGCGCTGCGCGCCCTGGACGGCGCCATCTTCGTGCCCGGGCATGGCGAGCCCGCGCCGCTCGCCGCCTTCGAGCATCCAACCCGCGACTACCTGGCACGCATCAAACGCCACATGGACGATGCGGTGAAGAAAGGCACCGACATTGAATCGGCGAAGTCGGGCTTCGACGCCTCGGCCTGGCAATCGCTGGCCAACTTCAAGGAGCTGAACGGCCGCAACGCCTATCAGGCCTATCAGGAAAGCGAAGCCGACGGCTTCTGAACAGGAGACGACCCCGATGAAATGGGTCACCCGCGAACGCCCCAAGATCGACCGTATCGCCTGCCCCTGGCTGGTAACGCGCTTCATCGACGAGGCCCCCGAGTTCCTCTACGTGCCGGCTGGCGAGGTCCTGAAGGTCGCCGTCGACACCGGCGCGATTCCCTATGACGTGCCGAATGTCGAGCTCGGCCACCATGGCGACCGCTGCAGCTTCGATGCCTTCATCGACAAATACGAACTCGACGACCCGGCCCTGAACAAGCTGGCGCTCATCGTGCGCGCCGCCGATTGCGGCCAGCCCCAGCTCGCGAAGGAAGCGGCCGGGCTTCTGGCGATCTCGAAAGGGCTCTCCCTCAATTTCGAGGATGACCACGAGATGCTGAATGCAGGCATGGTGATGTACGACGCGCTCTACGCCTGGTGCGCGGACACACCGCTGAAGAAGGTCGCCCGCCTGCTTGGCTTGAAGTGATGCTGCTGCCCGCCGGAGCTGCGCCCGAGGCGCGCCTGCTGCTGATCGGTCGCGCCCTGCGGGCCTTCACCGACGGCTTCATCGCCATCCTGCTGCCGGTCTATCTGCTCGCCCTGGGGCTGGGCACGTGGGAAGTCGGGCTGATCAGCACCGCGACGCTCTTCGGCTCGGCGCTGGCGACCCTGGCGGTCGGTCAGTGGGGCCATCGCTTCCCGCAGCGCCGCCTGTTGCTCGCTGCCGCCGGACTGATGTGCCTGACCGGCCTGCTGCTGGCCGGCCTGGGTGGCGTTGGCGACTTCTGGCCGCTGCTGCTCGTCGCCTTCGTCGGCACGATGAACCCCAGTGCCGGCGACGTCAGCGTCTTCCTGCCGCTGGAGCATGCGCGGCTGGCGGAGTCGGCGCAGGGCGAGGCGCGCACCTTCCTCTTCGCGCGCTACACCTTCGTCGGCGCCTTGTGCGCCGCGGCCGGCTCGCTGGCGACGGCCATCCCGCACGCCCTGACGGCTGCGGGCCTGGCGCAGCTCGACGCGCTGCGCCTCATGTTCGTCGCCTACGGGCTGACCGGCGTCGCGATCTTCGTCCTGTATCGCGCCTTGCCGGACCACCACGTGCATGAGCAGGCGGCGGCGCCCGCGCCCCTGGGGCCTTCACGCGGCATCGTGATCAAACTGGCGGCGCTGTTCTCGGTCGATGCCTTAGCCGGAGGGTTGATCGTCAATACCTTGCTCGCGCTCTGGCTGTTCGAGCGTTTCGACCTTTCGCTTGTTGCCGCCGGCCAGTTCTTCTTCTGGGCCGGGCTGCTGTCGGCCGGCTCCCAGCTCGCCGCTCCCTGGGCGGCGCGCCGCATTGGCCTGATCAACACGATGGTGTTCACCCACATCCCGTCGAGCGTCTGTCTGATCCTCGCCGCCTTCGCCGACAGCCTGCCGGTGGCGCTCGCGCTGCTGTTCCTGCGCAGCGCACTCTCGCAGATGGATGTGCCGACGCGCTCGGCCTTCGTCATGGCGGTGGTCACGCCGGCCGA
>Ga0207893_1000267_pt1 | contig 32389 bp, 33 predicted proteins | sample MalvirmetaMSP121_FD_184233 | JGI IMG/M metagenome (GOLD analysis project Ga0207893, IMG submission 184233) | Marine viral communities from the Deep Pacific Ocean - MSP-121 (SPAdes) | ecosystem: Environmental > Aquatic > Marine > Oceanic | place: Pacific Ocean | collected 2001-06-02 | reverse complement strand
CTTTTTCAGCCATCGGCAGCATCGTGGCGATGAATTCTGCGGGCGAGCTGAAACGCGTCTTGCTCGGCGCGCTTGGAGCAGTCGCCTCGACGCCGTTGATGGTCAACGGCGCGTCCTGAGGCGCTGCGAAAGCGGTAGCAGCCTTCCAGTCAACATCGACCAGAGGCTGAGCCGTGCCCGCCTGGCTAGCTTGAGCCGCTTGGGTATTTGCAGCTGTAACCTCCGCATGAGCGCGCTCGGCCAATCGTCCCGGCAATGCCAGACGACGCTGATTGAGCAGCTGAGAATCGTTGCGCGCCGGGTCAACTGGAGCAATCTTCGAGTTGGGATTGCTCGACCACTTGGCCCCTTCGGTCTGTGCCACCTGGGCGAAAGGATTCGGCTTTTCGCTGGGCTCCTGCTGCTTGCTAAGCTGACGAATCAGCACGTCAGCAAGGCCGATGCCGCCGCCTTCCTTGGATAACGTGACTGAAAGCTGCTGGTCGTGCATGTCCTGATACTGCTTGCTGGCCTGGCTGTTGAACGGGTTGTCCTTCGACATGACTTCGGTGGCCGAACGCATCGACTTGAGCATCTCGTTCATGAACAGGGACTCGAACTCCTGCGCCACCTTGCGCACGTTCTCGGCACCGTCACGATCCTTGCCGACCTTGAGTTGGTTCAGACGATTGAGGTCAGAGTAGCTACCGCTGTCAGGTGTGCGTCGACCCAGTCCCAGACGATTTTCCATTATCCCTGTCCTCAAATGACAATCAGGTCTGCTTGCAGGGCACCGGCCTGCTTCAACGCCTCGAGAATCGCCATGAGATCGCTCGGCGCCGCGCCGACCTGATTCACCGCGCGAACGATTTCGTCCAGAGTCGTGCCAGGGCCAAACTTGAACATCGGCTTGGCTTCCTGCTCTGCCTTAACCTTGGAATTGGGAACAACCACGGTCTGCCCATCAGAAAGCGGATTTGGCTGACTCACCTGCGGATCTTCGGAAATGGTCACGGTCAGGCTGCCGTGCGTCACTGCAGCTGGCTGAACGCGTACGTTCTGGCCGATGACGATGGTCCCGGTTCGCGAGTTGATAATGACCTTGGCCACCGCCTGCCCCACGTCCACTTCCAGATTTTCCAGGATCGATAGGTAATCCACACGCTGGCTAGGATCCAGCGGGGCGGTAATGCTGATCGAGCCGCCATCGAGCGCCTGAGCCACGCCCGGGCCTAGCAGCTCATTTATGTGATCCACGATGTTCTTGGCGGTGGTGAAGTCCGGACGATTGAGGTTCATGGTCAGGGTTGTGCCCTGGTTGAAAGCGCTGGGCACCGGTCGCTCAACTGTCGCCCCTCCGGGGATTCGGCCTGCAGAGGGAATGTTGACGGTGATGCGCGAGCCATCTGCGCCGCCGGCATCGAAACCGCCCACGACGAGATTGCCTTGAGCAATCGCATAGACGTTGCCGTCGATCCCTTTAAGCGGCGCCATCAACAGGCTCCCGCCGCGCAGACTTTTGGCGTTGCCGATCGACGATACGGTGATGTCGATCGTCTGACCCGGCTTGGCGAATGGCGGAAGCTCGGCGTGTATCGAGACAGCAGCCACGTTCTTCAGCTGGACGTTGCCGCCCGCAGGCACCTTGATACCAAACTGCGCCATCATGTTATTGAAGGTCTGCACTGTGAAAGGCGTCTGGGTCGTCTGGTCGCCGCTACCGTTCAAGCCAACCACAAGACCGTAACCGATCAGCTGGTTGCTCCGTACACCCTGAATGGTGGCGATGTCCTTCAACCGCTCGGCATGGGCAGGAAGCACCACCACACAGAGCAAGGCAACCAAAATCGAGCTGAACAGTTTCATTGCCTGTACCTGCTTAGAACGGCCACAACGGGCTGATGAAGAAACGATCCAACCAACCTGGCTGGCTGGCATCGGCGAAGGCGCCGGTACCGGAGTAAGTGATACGGGCATCAGCAATACGGGTCGACGGGACGGTGTTGTCGGTGGCGATATCGTCCGAACGTACCAGCCCGGCAATTCGCACCAGCTCATCGCCCGTGTTGAGCGTCATCCATTTTTCTCCACGGATCGCTAGGATGCCGTTAGGCAGCACGTCCGAGACGGTCACTGTGATCGATCCGGAGAGACTGTTGCTCTGCCCGGCCTGACCAGAACCAGAGGTATCACGCGCCGCTTCATACTCAGCGCCCAACGTCATCTTGTTGTCGGTCAGCGGATTGGCCATCGAAACAGCGCCGCCAAACAGGGAGCCAAGGCCGATGTTGGCACTGCTGTCCTTGGAGATTTTCGAGTTTGAATTTTTGCTGGCCTGTGTCTTCTCGTTGAGCGTGACGGTGATGATGTCGCCAACGCGGTAGGCCTTCCGATCGTCGTAGAAATTCGTCTCGAAGCCCGCCTGGTAGATCGCCCCGTTGTTCTGCGCAGCAGGCAGCGGTGTGCGCGGCAGAACTGGCGAGTAGTAAGGATCGTTAGGCTTCGGAGCTGGCGCCATGCAACCAGACACAATCACGGCGGACACCAGAGGAAGGACAATCAACAAGCGGCGCATATTCACCTCAATCCAGCGGCTGACAGCGGTTAAAGCTGCTGGGTAACAAAGGACAGCATCTGGTCGGCCGTGGAGATAACTTTCGAGTTCATCTCATAGGCGCGCTGCGTGGTGATCATGTTCACCAACTCCTCGACCACGCTGACGTTAGAGTTTTCCAGGGTGTTCTGCAGTACGGTGCCCAGGCCGTTGAGACCGGGTGTGCTGACTTGTGGCGCACCGCTCGCGGCAGTTTCCAGGAACAGGTTGCTGCCCATCGCCTGCAGACCGGCCGGGTTGACGAAGTCAGCGGTCTGAATGTTGCCAATGATCTGTGGTGCCGGGGTGCCCAGCGTTGTAACGGAAACAGTGCCGTCCTCCCCCACGGTGAAGGTCTGCGTTTCCGGCGGTACGACGATCGCAGGCTCCAACGAGTAACCGTTGGAGGTCACGATTTGGCCTTCGGCGTTCAGATGGAAACTGCCGTCACGCGAGTAGGACACGGTGCCGTCCGGCAGCAGCACCTGAAAGAAGCCACGGCCATTGATGGCCATGTCGAGCGGCTGTTCGGTGGTCTGCAGGCTGCCGGCGGTGAACTGTTTTTGCGTGCCTACGATTCGCACACCGGTACCCAGCTGCAAACCCGAAGGAAGTTCGCTGTCCTGGCTGGACTGTCCACCGGGCTGACGACGGATCTGATAAAGCAGATCCTGAAATTCGGCCCGATCCTTCTTGAAGCCCGTTGTCGAGACGTTCGCCAGGTTGTTGGAAATGGTGGTCAGGTTCATGTCCTGCGCGGACAAACCGGTCTTGCTGACCCACAGTGCTGGAAGCATGTTCTTCTCCTCGTGCGCCGGAATTCGGGCGCCGCCTAGTTTGTTTAACTGATCTGCAAGACTCGGGCCGCTGCGGCGCCATCTTCTTCCGCAGTACGCATCATCTTCACGTGCAGCTCGAATTGCCGGGACAGCGCGAGCATCGAAGTCATCTCGGCAACGGCGTTGACGTTGCTCGCTTCAAGGAAGCCTGAGGTCACGCGAACCGCGGCGTCAGCCTCGACTGGCTGGCCATCCTTCATGCGGATAAGTCCGTCGGTGCCCTTCTCCAACTGCTTGGGGTCAGGATTGACCAGCTTCAAACGGTCGACCGTCACTACCACATTTGGATCTTCACCGAGCGCGCGGATACTGATCGAGCCGTCAGCTCCGATCTCCACTTTCTCTTCTGGCGGCACGGCGATCGGCCCGGCATTGCCGAGCACCGGCAAACCGTCGCCGGTCCGGAGCATGCCGAGCGTGTCGATATTCAGGCTGCCTGTCCGGGCATAGGCTTCACTGCCGTCCGGCGCCTGCACAGCGATCCAACCATCACCTTCAATCGCTACGTCCAGGTCTCGACCGGTCTCTTGCAAGGTGCCGGAACTGAAGTCCGTGCCTGGACGCTCGGTCATGGCGTAGACACGTGCCGGAAAGCTGTCTCCGAACACTTGCATCGAGCGCGCTTGCTCGAAGTCCCGCCGGAAGCCCGTGGTCGAGATGTTTGCCAGGTTGTTGGCATGTGCCTGCTGAGCACGAGCGTTTTGGCTCGCCCCCGTCATGGCCACATAGAGCATCTTGTCCATCGAACCTCCCCACGCAAATTGACGCTAACTGAACTGATATCAGCTACAAAGCAAGCGTTATGCCAAGCGACCAGTGCCTTATTAAGCTATTGAAACACATAGAGTTACTGGATAAAAAAAAGGCCCCGAAGGACCTTTTGAAAACGGAGCGGCAGTTTCCCGCCACCCCGCGCAGTGCCTGGTGGCAATTAACGGAGGTTGATGATCGTCTGGGTAATTGCGCTTTCGGTTTCGATCGTCTTGGCGTTGGCCTGGTAGTTGCGCTGCGCCACGATCAGGTTGACCAGTTGATCGGAGATTTCCACGTTCGAGTCTTCCAGCGCGCCCGCTTGCAACGATCCGAGCGTTCCGCTGCCAGGGGGGTTGCGGACCGGCTCGCCCGATTCGAACGACTGGACCCACTGGGTCTTGCCGACCGGCGTAAGGCCCTGAACGTTGGCGAAGTTGGCCAGGATGATCTGGCCCTGCACCTTCGACTGGCCGTTGGTATAGCGCGCAAAGATGTCGCCCGTCTCACTGATTTCGAGGCCCGCCAGCTCACCTGTGGTGTAGCCATCCTGGCTGACGCTGTTGACGGCGAAGGCGCTGGCGTATTGCGTCGAGCCGCGGATGTCCAATGTGACGTTCAGAGTTCCGCCACTGGCCGCGCCGTTCGGGCTCCAATTCCCGGCGCTATCCTGCATCGCCGGCTTCCAGCCATTTAGCGATACCAAACCTGTCACAGGATCGTATTGCAGGCCTGATGCTACGTCAGAGCTCATAGTCTCGAGGCTCCCGTCAGGTTTAAATTTGAGCTGAACTTCTTCAGCGTTATTTCCTGCCGGGTCTTTAGGGTTCCTACCGTCAACGAGCACGTGCATGGTCCAAGTATTTGGAGTGTCATTAGGCGGTGTAGCTTTATCCGTTGCGGTTTTAACAAAGTACTGCGTCATGACGTGCGCATTTCCCTGCTCGTCATAAATATTAGTTGAGGTGGAAGCATTGTAAGTTCGCGGATCATTTGGTTCGAACTTATCGGTCGGGGCAATATTTGTTGAGTTCAAATTGAACCCTTGGATCACCTTAGTTGTAGCTTTTGGCTCCTGACTAGCAGTCTGGATCTTAAGGTCACTAACCTGGCCAGTCTGAATATTGCCGGCCTCATTTACCGAGTAACCCTGCAAGTGATAACCGAAGTTGTCGACCAGATTGCCTTCCTTGTCGGTCCCGAAGTACCCAGCGCGGGTATAGCTGAGCGCCCCGTTGTTGCTCACTTGGAAAAAGCCGTTGCCGTTGATCGCCAGGTCGAGGGCGTTCTGCGTGTAGTTGATGTTGCCCTGGTTGAACTGCTGCGACACGTTCGCAAGAAGCACCCCACTGCCTTGAGGGTTTTTGCCAGTACCAAGGACCGACGATGCGTAGACGTCCGCAAACTCTGCACGAGACTGTTTGAAGCCCGCAGTCCCCGCGTTGGCTATGTTGTTACCCGTGACATTGAGGTCTTTGCTGGCGGCACGCATGCCGCTGAGGCCGATATTGAACGACATGAATTGCTCCTGTTACCGGACGCGCCGGCAGTTACTGACCGATAACCTGGACTTGAGACAGCCCAATGCTGCCGACACCGGCTAGATTGAGCTGAAGCTCACCGCCGTTTTGTCCGAGAGTGACGCTGTCTACGTTGGCAGGAAGCAAGGTGTACAACCCCTTCGTCTCGCCTTGATAAGTGGCTTGTGCTTCGAATCGATAGGTACCCGGCGGCAAGGTTTTGCCGCTCGAGTCCTTGCCATCCCACATGAATGAGACGCTGCCAGCTTGCTGCTGACCCATGTTGATTCGATTGACCACCGTGCCCGCGCTGTCGTAAACGTTGACCGCCACGTTGCTGCTGGTTGTGGGGAGAACGATGCTGGCCTTGAAGGTTTCGCTGGTATCTACAACTGCTTTGTCGGTCGGCACGATGACTTTGCGGCCGACCAGCGAAGAGGCTTGCAGCGCTTGGGATGACTGATAGCCGGACAGCATGGTTTCCATGCTTGAGTTCAGTTTTTCGACACCCTCAACGGTGCTGAACTGCGCGAGCTGGGCAATGAACTCGCCGTTTTCCTGTGGCTCCAGCGGGTTCTGGTTGTTCAGCTGGGTCACCAGCAGCTCCAGAAACTCATTCTTGCCAAGGTCGTTGCTTTTAACTTCGCGATCTTTGATCTGGTATTGGTCCAGTACCGAGCCGGTACCGCCGACGCCGCCTGTCGTGCTCATGGCAATCTCTCGTTAGGGTTACTGGCCCAGGGTCAGAACTTTCTGCAGCATGGTTTTGGCTGTATTCATCAATTCGGCATTGGTCTGGAACGAACGACTGGCAGAAATCATGTCGGCCATTTCTTCCACCACATTGACGTTTGGGTAGTACACGTAGCCCTCGGTGTTCGCCGCAGGATGGTTGGGCTCATAGCGGGCTTGCAGCTCGCTCTGGTCTTCCACGACACCAAGCACCTGAACACCTGCGCCCGCCTGATCCTGTTCGGCGAACAACGACTCGCTCGGTGAACCGTTAGCCTGTTGCAGCATGGTCGCGAACACCGGGTGACGTGCACGGTAGGTCTGGTCAACGCTGGATGAGACTGTTTCGGCGTTAGCGATGTTGCTGGAAATGGTATTCAGGCGAGTGCTTTGGGCACTCATGCCGCTACCGGCGATGTTAAAGACGCTGCTGAGGGACATGATTTTCGCTCCTTTTATTCGCCGCGCAGGGCGCTCATCAGCCCCCGGAACTTACTGTTGAGCAAGGTAAAGCTTGCCTGGAAGTCGATGGCATTCTCGGCGTAAGCTGCCTGCTCAACCTGAGCATCTACGGTGTTCTGATCGAGCGACGCATGCGCAGGGGTGCGGAAGCGCAATCCAGGATCGCCAATTTCCATCCCTTCGGCAGCGATATGTTTGTTGCTGGTCACGGCCACGCCGAATCCGCCCTGATTCTTGCTGTTCTGCGCAGCAAGAACCGAGCTGAAATCCAGATCACGCGCCTTGTAATTGGGGGTGTCAGCGTTGGCAATGTTGTTGGCCAGCACTTCGGCGCGCTGAGCGCGAAAGCCGAGCGCCTTCTCGTGGATGCCAAGTGCCTTGTCGAAACTGATGCTCATGATCTAGCCCTCTGCCGGATACAAGTCTGCTTAGCAAACCACCAGCAAAGCCCATGCCATTTTGTCAAACAGCTGATCTATAAGGAATTTTTTTTGAAAGGCTTGGGTTGCGCGTCAAAAGCGGCAAAGCGTGACCATGCTTTTGCCGCTTAGTAAGCCCGAAGCGACAGATTCCTGCCGCTAGTCCGGCAAAGGCTAAGGCTACTTGGCCTTATAGATAATGCCCGGGCTGCACTGGACCATCTGATACAGCTCGGGAAGGCCGTTCAGCGCTTCGGATGCTCCCAGAAACAGGTATCCGCCTGGCTTCAGCGTTGCGTGAATCCGCTTGAGGATGTCTTTCTTAACATCGGCGGAGAAATAAATAAGGACGTTGCGGCAGAACACCACGTCGAACTTGCCGAGCACCGCATAGCTGTCGAGCAGGTTTTGCACACGCAATTCGACGCGACTGCGGACTGCCGGCTTGACTACCCAACGGCCCGGGCTTTTCACATCGAAATAACGCTGCAGACGCTCGCTGGACAACCCGCGAGCAATGGCGAGACTGTCGTATTCGGCCGCTTTGGATGCCGCAAGCATGGTCCCGGACAATTCAGTGGCCACTATCTGTATGGCCGTTTTCGGCTGGCTAGGGCTGCTGCGCTCGTACTCATCGATGGTCATCGACAGCGAGTAAGGCTCCTGCCCCGACGAACAAGCGGCAGACCAGATACGCAAGCGCTGACCAGGGGAGCCTTTCAACAGCTCAGGCAGAACCCGGCTCCGCAGCACCTCGAACGGATAGGTATCCCGAAACCAGAGTGTTTCGTTGGTCGTCATCGCATCCACGACCTGCTCGCGCAGGCCGCTTCGCGGCTGAGCCTGGATCTTCCTGACCAAGTCACCGAGGCTCTTGAGGCCCTGCTGCTCCATCAGCTTGTTTAACCTGCTCGACACCAGGTACTGCTTGTTACTACCCAGCAGGATGCCGCAGGTCTTCTCGAGAAAGATGCGAAACTGATCGAAATCGGGATCAACAGACACTAATACTGCCCACCAGTCGAATTGAGAGGACGAGGCCTCATTTCTTATCCGTTGTCCGGATCCGCTCTATGACCCGATTGGCCAGATCATCCGCCTGAAACTTGGCAAGAAAATCGTCCGCACCGACCCGCTTGACCATACTCTGGTTGAACACCCCGGAAAGCGAAGTATGCAGGAGAATGTGCATGTCGCGCATCGCGGGATCCTGACGCACTTCGGTCGTCAGTGTATAGCCATCCATTTCTGGCATTTCGATATCGGAAATCATCATCACGAATTCGTCAGACGGCTTCTTACCTTCCGCCACCAGCTTTCGCAAATAGGTCAGCGCCTGCCTTCCGTCGTTGTGCGCAACGACTTCGATCCCCAGATTCTGTAGACAACGCATGATCTGCTTTCTCGCGACAGACGAGTCGTCAACAATCAACACTCGACTGGTGGACGCCTTATTACTGGTCGCCTCATCTGCAATGCTGACAGAGAGCACCTCTGACACTGGCGCAACTTCGGCTAGCACTTTTTCAACGTCGATAATCTCGACCATCTGCTGATCCACATGGGTCACTGCAGTCAAATAATGGTCGTGCCCCACGCCTTTAGGCGGGGGAAGGATATCTTCCCAATTCATGTTGACTATCCGCTCCACCGAGCGGACAAGGAAACCGAGCACCTTCGTGTTGTACTCAACGATGATGGCAAAGCTGTTTGGCAAGTCCTGTAATACGGGTTTGCCAGTGGCAGCGGATAGATCAAGGATGGAAAGCGTACTTCCCCGAATGTTCGCTACCCCTCTTACAACAGGGCTCGACCGAGGCATGACCGTAAGCCGCGGGCACTGCAGCACCTCTTTGACCTTGAATACGTTGATGCCATAGAGCTGCTTGTCGTCCAGTCTGAACAACAGCAGCTCCAAACGGTTCTGCCCCACTAGCTGGGTACGCTGGTTAACCGAATCCAATACACCGGCCATGCCAGTTTCCTCTTGTATGTGAGATGGGTAGGCAGACATCTGTAGCTCAGACAATCTGGCGCGCAGTGCCCTGATTTGACAACGGAGTTGCTGACCCGCCTTGCCTGCCTCAGCCATTAATTACCGGCAAACGGCACGCCCCTTGCTTCGAGCAAGCCATGAACAGACAGACGACTTTTTTCCGGCATCCATGCAAGGCGCTTTGCCAACTGGGCCTGTTGGCAACTTTATGCCTGCTGAACCAGCTGGCTGTTTCAGCGAGCTTCACGCGCCCCGAACAGCTTATCGACGCGACCCGCGCTTTTCTTGAGCGTGAAGTCACTGACTATTTACAAAGTAGCCAAATCAAAGCACGCCATGAAATTGAACTGAACAGGCTTGACCCGCGCCTGCGCCTGGCGGCTTGCGATCAAGCATTGACGACCAGACTCGAAAGCCCGGCACAACCCGTTGGTCGCACTACCGTGCGGGTTAGCTGCGAAGGCACATCACCCTGGTCCGTTTTCGTCCCCGCTCAGGTACATTTGTTCCGCGAAGTGATCGTAGCCAGACGGCCCTTAGCCCGTGAAAGCATCGTCGAGCTCGCTGATGTCGCCCTTGCCGAGCGCGACGTCGGCTTGTTGACCCAGGGCTATCTGACATCGTTCGATCAAGTGCTGGGCAGTAAAATCACCCGCAGCGCCCTACCCGATCAGGTATTACCACCAACTTACTTATCCGCGGCTGAAATAGTCCGAAAGGGTGAACAGGTGGTAATCAGCGCGAAAAACTCTACGATAAATGTAAGAATGCCAGGTGAGGCCCTTTCCAATGGCGCACTTGGCAGCCAGATCCGAGTCAAAAACCAACGATCCGGACGAACTATCAAAGCTCGCGTCACTGGCCCCGGGCAGGTTGAAGTGGCGATGTGAGGACGGGCGCTGCGGCGTCAGGTCTTAGCATGAAAAAAGACTAAAGTTTCATGAGGATTTGCCGAAAAGCAGGCAAGCGTCCTGACTTATTCGAGGTTTCGATCATGGTTATCGATTTCAACCGGCCTAACAGCGCCGTCAATTCTTCAAGCAATGGGCGGAGCAACAGCGTCCAGAACACAGAGCGACCAACCGCGCAGCAGGTTCCTGCTGACGAAGTGAAGACAACCGGTAACAGCTCCGTATCGGGAGAAAGCGTTCAGCTGAGCCCCGAAGCCCAGCGTCTTCAGCAGACAACCGAAAAGCTGAGTCAGCAGCCCGCTGTTGATCAGGAGCGTGTCGCTCAGATCAAACAAGCAATCGCCGATGGCAGCTATCAAGTCGACAGCCAGAGAGTAGCATCGAAGCTGCTGTCATTCGAAAGCCAGCGCTGAGCTGGGCATCAATGCGAGCAGGCGTGAGTGCAACAGAGGCCACTATGCTAGATTCCGAATTGCTCCAGCAGCTGACTGACGATATCGGCACCGCTCGAACACTACTCGAGCTCACCGATGCAGAATACCTGGCACTTGCTGAGCGAAATCTCGCTGGACTGGAGCAGCTGCTCACGCAAAAGCAAGCACTGTTAGCACTTCTGGGCCAACACGGCACCCTACGGAGCCAGGCATTGGCTAAGGCGCAGCTAAGCGCCGACCGGAATGGCCTGGCGAAGCTTGCCGCAGGCTCGGCAATAGGCGATGAGATCCTTATCCAGGCGGAACAGCTGGAGGACATTATCGAAGACTGCCGCAAAGCCAATGAACGCAACGGCAAACTTATCCGCGCCAACCAGAGCGCAGTAGGCACCATGCTGCAGGTCTTGCAGGGAACCACAACGACCCCAGATCTATACGATCGCCGCGGAAGCGCCGCCAAAAGCACTCATCATCGCCCGCTCAGCCAGGCCTGAACCATCCGCAGCACAATAACATCATAGTGCTATGATGCGGCTGACGTCGTTACATGCCGGAGAGCAACGCCAAGTGTCTAGTCCTTTCGCTGAGGGTGAAGGCCCTCAGCCTCCTCAGATACTCAAGACTCCAGTCGAAGTTCAGGCGAATCTACGCCCCCTGCTGGACAACCATATCCCTCTGCAGCTTCGCTTTGCCGAGCGCACGCTGCGGTATCAAACCTACCTGGTTGAGATAAACCGTGAAAAGGGCTGGCTAGCATTAGACGAGCTGATACCTAGCGATGGCGAGCGGCTGATGGCATTAGGAGAAGCTTTCCAAATCGAAGGCTTTTATGAAGGCGTGCGGATTGCCTGGAACAATCGACACCCAGCACATATCGGCGAACTGGACGATGCGCGCTGCTATTGGGTCCCTCTGCCCGACGAGATTCTCTACCACCAGCGGCGGAACGCCTATCGCGCCACGTTGAGCGGGCAGACCATCGCTGCCGAACTGAGCGGCAAGATGGTCAAGAAGCATCTCGCCGGCAAGGTGCTGGACATGTCAGCTACGGGTTGCAAGTTGAGCTTTCCAGGCAACCTGCAAACAAACCTCCAGTCAGGGCAGGTATATGATCAGCTCCGTTTGGAGTTGCCGTTTGGCGTTGTGACAACTGCAGCCGAGCTAAGGCACGTGGTGTTTGACGAGAAACTTGATCTGACATTCTGCGGAATGCGCTTTTACCGCATCAGTGGCCTGACGCAACGGCAGGTCGAACGATTCGTCTATCAACTACAGCGCGAAGCCCGACGCGACCAGGTCACCGACCGATTTAGCTGATACTGCTGAGACCACGGCCTATAGCTCTTATCGAAGCGGCAGCCGGCCTCCTTACCGGATCCAGCACAGCCAGATCCCCAGCCAGTGGGCCGACTCGTCAGCTCGCGGTTAACTAACGGTTAGCCACTTCGAGCACACAATAAGTCGACGCTTTCCAAGCAAGCGACCCCTCCCACGGCGACAACCCCATAGCGCTTGAGATCCGCTCAGCAGACCTCGGGCGCAGACTTCTCTGCTAGATCACACCGCGACCGCAAAGGCAGGAGTCACACACGCACTGCTGGCTGGACGTGATCGCTGAACATCCACGCTGCGCAACCTGTGTGGGGGCTATCCCCTTGCAGCTCCCGCTACTTGTCAGCAACGTATTAATTCGCGACTGTGACGAACCCCTAGGGCCGCGCAGTTTCCTTTCGAGCAGCCCGCGGATTGGCATTCAGCGCCAGCCAGGCGCATCCGGGCATAGTTTGGAATGAGGAATGCGGGAATAGCTTAATTCAAGACGGCGACAAGCAGCGAGACAGACAAAGCAAAGGCTGCAGAAATTGCCAGAAGCTTCGACGGACAAACTGCTCTGATATGTGGCGTCCCAGGCGAGGTTCGAACTCACAACCTTCCCCTTAGGAGGGGGATGCTCTATCCAATTGAGCTACTGGGACACGCGGGAGGCAGCATGTTAGCGAGCCTTGGCGCATTTGTCATGCTCGTCCATGATGCATCAGACAACTACATGCACACCGAACTGAAGCAGCACTTCGCTCGCCTTGCAATTTGCATGACCCTGACTCAAGCAATCTTGCAAAGCGCATTGCTCATCTTCGATATTCATCGGCATGTGTCTGATTTACAAAGGTTTTATTTCCGAAAGCCATTGGCATGGGAGGTGCTTAATTACCTGAACGTTAAGCGAAGGAGACGCCAATGCTACGCCCAGCCTACTTACTCAGCACTGCCGTCTTGGCCGCTGCCGCGATCCCGCTTCTCGAGAACTTCCCAGATGCGGAGCCAATGCAAACGCTGTCGAAAACCTCCCAGGCGACCACTCCAGGACTTTCGGTGCCTGCGAGCACCATCAGCGGCAACGCGCTGATCAAACCTACTCAAGCACAACGCTGGGTCTTTTAAACGTAGATTGCTGCAAGCGGTTCTATAGGAGATTAAAAGTGTCGATTTATGGATATCTATTCTTTGTGCTCGGCGTGCTGTGCGGTGCCCTTAGTATCGGCTCTACGCTTCCAAACCTCTGGGATACGCTCCTCACAACCGGTTCGGCGGTCTTCGCAGTGCTGTTTGCAATTACGCTATTGGTAGGCCGACGCATCAAGTTCGATCCAGTGCTTCGCTAGCGGTCGATTATGCGGGCGAGACAAGCGCTGGATCACATAAAGGCCATTAGCCACGACAATCGGCTTTACTCCTTTTTTGTACGCCGTATAATTGGCGTCATTAAGTTGTCCGGCAACTTTTTCGCAGGTCGTGGAACAGCATGTGCTGTTTGGTGTCAGACCGGTGACTAGAACGGCAATAAGCCACCATCGCCCACCTGACTATCCGGTTTAATATGCGCCCAATGAAGCAGGCAGTTTACTCCAGCCGCACGGCTGACAAATTTGTGGTTCGCCTCCCAGACGGCATGCGAGAGCGTATTGCAGAGGTTGCGCGAAACCATCATCGCAGCATGAATTCGGAGATCATTGCGCGGCTGGAGCAAAGCCTTCTGCAGGAAGGTGCGCTTGACGATGATTCAGCAATGCGCCTGGACAGCCCAGAGCTAACGCTGCATGAGCGCGAGTTGCTTCAGCGTTTTCGCCAACTGGCCCACCGCCAGCAAAACGCCTTGATCGCACTCATAGCGCAAGATGCCGAAGCTGCAAAAGAAGAAGATTGATCGCTCAGTACTAATGAGCAGCTTAATTGCCCTGACAGCAGTCAGGGCAATTGCATTTGGCAAAATCTTACTGCCCAGCTAGGCAATACTGTGGGCTTATGCGGGACATGAAAACGCAAGATGCCTACGCTTTCTGCGCAGGCATCCTTCAGTTCTCGCTGCCCGTAGCCACACATCAACCAAAGCGCTAGCCAACAAAGCTGAGCAGAATTCCCGCGGCGACCGCTGAGCCAATGACCCCCGCTACGTTCGGCCCCATGGCATGCATGAGCAAGAAGTTCTGCGGGTTCGCCTCTAGCCCCACCTTATTCGACACTCGCGCCGCCATTGGCACCGCCGACACACCCGCCGATCCAATCAGCGGATTGATCTTGTTTGTGCTGAAGATATTCATGACCTTCGCCATAAGCACACCCGCCGCCGTACCGCCACAGAAGGCAACCATACCAAGTAGCAGGATCCCAAGGGTCTTCATCTGCAGGAAGGCTTCGGCGGACAGCTTGGAGCCGACAGTTAGCCCCAGCGCAATGGTCACGATGTTGATCAGCGCATTACGTGAAGTGTCGGCCAGACGATCCACGACTCCGCATTCGCGCAACAGGTTACCGAACGCGAACATTCCCACCAGCGGCGCGGCATCCGGCAATAGCAAACCAACCATAAGAGCAAGCATGAGCGGAAAGACGATCTTTTCTGTCTGACCCACATGGCGCAGCTGCGTCATGACAATGGCGCGCTCCTCCTTCGTCGTCAGTGCACGCATGATGGGCGGCTGAATCAACGGCACCAACGCCATGTAAGAGTAGGCTGCGACAGCGATCGGCCCCAGCAGATGCGGCGCGAGCTTTGCCGTTACGAAAATCGAGGTCGGGCCGTCTGCACCGCCGATAATTGCAATCGAAGCAGCCTCGCGCAGGGTGAACTCCATGCCCGGAACCCCCATTGCGGCCAGCGACAAAGCGCCAAGCAAGGTGGCGAAAATACCGAACTGCGCCGCTGCGCCAAGCAGCAACGTCTTCGGATTCGCCAGCATTGGCCCGAAGTCGGTCATCGCACCGACGCCCATGAAGATCAATAGCGGGAACACACTGGTCGGCAAACCAACTTCGTAGAAAAGATGGAGGATCCCTGCCCCCTCGGCCATGTTGGCGACGGGAATATTGGCTAGCACCCCTCCAAATCCGATAGGGATCAGCAGCAAGGGCTCGAACCCCTTGCGAATCGCCAGATAGATCAGTCCCAGGCACACCACGATCATCAGCAGCTGACCAGGCTCAATGTGATAGAGACCTGTGCTGTGCCAAAGCTTGAGCAACTTATCCATGCAGTGCTCCTTAAGCGATGGTCAGCAGGCTATCGCCCACCGACACCGCGTCGCCGACCTTAACGTTCACACCTGAGACGGTGCCGGCTTTGAACGCACGGATTTCAGTCTCCATTTTCATGGCCTCGAGGATGATCACCAGATCCCCCTCCTGAACCAGCTGACCGGGCTGCACGAGGACCTTGAAGATGTTGCCAGCCAACGGAGCCGGCTGAGGCTCGCCTGCACCGGAGACCGGTGCGCTAGTAGCTGTTTGTGGGACGCCTGCCCCACCGCCGACCGCCTTGATCCCCTCGATATCGCCACCCTCGTTGACCTGGACGACGAACGACTTACCGTTAACTTCGACCGTGTAAGTTTCAGGCACGCCTGCTGCGCGCGGCGCCTGTTCCTTGCCAGTCGGCACCGGCTCGAAAGCAGAGGCGTTGCCCCGATTTTCAAGGAACTTGAGGCCTATCTGAGGAAACAATGCATAAGTGAGGACGTCATCAATCTCGTTCGAAGCAAGCTTGATGCCTTTCTCCTGGGCCAGTCCTTTCAGCTCCGCCGTCAGCTTTTCCATTTCCGGCTGTAGAAGATTAGCAGGGCGGCAGGTGATCACGTCAGCACCATCAAGAACGCGCTGCTGCAGTTCAGCATTGAAAGGGGCTGGTGCGGCACCGTATTCACCTTTAAGGATGCCCGCGGTTTCCTTGGTGATGGACTTGAAGCGCTCACCGGTGAGCACGTTGATGACTGCCTGAGTGCCGACGATCTGAGAAGTCGGCGTTACCAACGGAATGAACCCGAGATCTTCACGGACGCGAGGAATCTCAGCGAGCACCTCATCAAACTTGTCGAGAGCTCCCTGCTCCTTCAATTGGCCTTCCATGTTGGTCAGCATGCCGCCTGGCACCTGCGCCACGAGAATGCGCGAGTCGACGCCCTTGAGCGTGCCTTCGAACTTTGCGTACTTCTTGCGCACCTCACGGAAGTACGCAGCGATTTCCTCCAGCAGCAAAAGATCAAGCCCGGTGTCACGCTCGGTGCCCTGAAAAATGGCCACCACCGACTCGGTTGGCGAATGCCCATAGGTCATCGAGAGCGAGGAAATGGCCGTATCGACGTTATCAATGCCTGCTTCGACAGCCTTCAGAATAGCCGCCGTAGACAGGCCCGCCGTGGCGTGACACTGCATATGGATCGGAATAGACAGACTTGCCTTCAACCGCGAGACCAGCTCGTAGGCCATATATGGCGTAAGAATGCCGGCCATGTCCTTGATCGCCACCGAGTCGGCGCCCATGTCTTCGATCTGCTTTGCCAGGTCGACCCACATTTGGAGGGTATGCACCGGGCTGGTGGTGTAGGAAATGGTGCCTTGTGCGTGCTTGCCCTGCAGCTTGACCGCTCTCAGAGCGGTTTCCAAGTTGCGCGGATCGTTCATAGCATCGAACACACGAAACACGTCAACGCCGTTGATCGCCGCGCGCTCAACAAATTTTTCGACCACGTCATCGGCGTAATGCCGATAGCCCAACAGGTTCTGGCCACGCAGCAGCATTTGTTGACGGGTATTAGGCATCGCTTTCTTCAGTTCGCGAATGCGCTCCCAAGGGTCTTCACCAAGATAGCGAATACAGGAATCGAAGGTCGCCCCACCCCAGGATTCGACGGACCAGAAGCCAACCTGATCAAGCTTGGCGGCAATCGGCAGCATGTCCTCAAGACGAACGCGGGTGGCCAGAATGGATTGATGCGCATCACGAAGCACCACATCGGTAATGCCAAGCGGTTGTTTGACAGATGTCATGAGGGGAACTCCCTGTTCTGAATCAACCACGACGAGCGCGGTGCTGATGGATAGCGGTCTGGATTGCCTTAATGACATCGGCATCCACTTCAGCCACAGCGGGTTCGCTGGAAGCCAACTGAGCGGTGGGCGCACTGTCGAAGCGGGCGATCACAACAGACATCAGGCGAATGCAGGCAATCAACAAAACGAGGAAGACGAAAACGGAACCTAAGCCGAACAGCATAAGTTCGACGCCTTCAAGGAGGAGTTCGCTGGGGGTCATCGGGATTCCCTTTCTATCAGCGGCTCGAGCCGCCTGTTATTCGCTTCAAGTTGGGGCCTTCGCTAGTGCGAAACCTCAGAACAGTAGCCTGAACAACAGGCGCAAGGCAAACGCCAAGTCGACGCAGGAGGGGCGGGTCAGAGAAGAAAAATCGTTGCGAGCCCGAGAAATATGAAGAAACCACCACTGTCGGTTACGGCAGTGATCATGACACTGGCACCCAGCGCTGGGTCTCGCCCCATTCGCGCTAAAGTTACCGGGATCAGCACGCCCATCAAGGCCGCCAGTAGAAGATTGAGCGTCATTGCTGCAGTCATGACCACCCCCAGCGACCAGCTTCCGTACAGCCAATAAACCACGACGCCGATAACTCCACCCCATATCAAGCCATTCAGCATCCCGACACCCGCTTCCTTACGCAGTAAGCGAGCGCTGTTACCAGTACCCATCTGATCAAGCGCCATTGCCCTCACAATCATGGTAATAGTCTGATTGCCTGAATTACCGCCAATCCCTGCAACTATCGGCATCAGCGCCGCCAATGCAACCAGCTTCTCGATTGAGCCATCGAACAGACCGATGACGCGTGAAGCAACAAAGGCGGTAACGAGATTGACTGCCAGCCAGGCCCAACGGTTGCGCAGCGATTTCCACACAGAGGCGAAGATATCTTCTTCTTCGCGCAGACCCGCCATGTTGAGCACTTCGCTTTCGCTCTCCTCGCGGATCAGGTCCACCATCTCATCGATGGTCAGACGCCCGATCAGCTTGCCACTCTTGTCCACGACAGGCGTTGATACCAAGTCGTAGCGCTCGAATGCCTGGGCCGCCTCATAAGCATCCTCATCCGGATGAAAGGTCACCGGATCACTGGCCATCACCTCAGCCACATGCCGCTCCGGATCATTGACCAGCAATCGCTTGATCGGCAGAACACCCTTGAGCACGCCGTCGTAATCGACAACGAACAACTTGTCGGTATGACCGGGCAGCTCTTTGAGCCGCCGTAGATACCGCAGCACGACTTCCAGGCTCACATCCTCTCGAATCGTGACCATCTCGAAGTCCATCAACGCGCCGACCTGATCCTCCTCGTAGGAAAGCGCCGAGCGGACACGCTCACGCTGTTGCGCATCGAGCGTTTCCATCAGCTCGTGAACAACGTCTCGGGGCAATTCGGCCGCCAGGTCGGCCAGCTCGTCAGCGTCCATTTCCTTGGCAGCCGCAAGAAGCTCGTGGTCATCCATGTCGGCGATCAGCGTCTCGCGAACCGCGTCGGAGACCTCGAGCAGAATGTCGCCGTCGCGATCGGACTTGACCAGTTGCCAGACGGTCAGCCGGTCATCAAGGGGTAAGGCTTCAAGGATATGAGCGATATCCGCGGGGTGTAGCGCCTCGAGCTTGCGCTGCAGCTCAACGAGGTTTTGGCGATGCACCAGATTCTCGACAAGATCCTGATGCTGCCCTTCCTGGCTCTGACGATGCGCCAGATCTTCTACGATCCTGTGGCGATGGAGCAGCTCGACGACTTGCGCCAGACGATCCTGGAGACTTTCCTGCGGCTTTTTTGCTTCTACTTCAGTCATGGCGCACTCCACCCCCAGCGGAGCGCACCAGGGGATCAATCATTCAAAAATTGATTGGCAAGCGAAGGTTTTATACGACTACTGGGCAAATCCATGAGGGGGATCCAGGAGCCCGAAGGGCGGACCGCGCAATAATACCACCGCAACCGCGATGCACGACCGCGAAATACAGGCAATACAATCGCTTGCGCGTAGCCACAGAGGGATCGCGCGCTATCAATGTGGACGCATTCACGTTGCGGAAAGGCACCACTGCGAGCCAAGAAGTATTTGGCTAGGCTGGGCCAACCTATCGTCAAGGAGGACGACCATGAACAAACTGATTACAGGAAGCTGCTGCGCCCTGCTCCTCTCGACCGCCCCGACATTCGCCGCAAGCATCTATCGCTGCAGTGATGCCGCAGGCCACGTTACCTTTACTCGACAGGGGTGTCCGATCGATCAGTCGGCACAGCGCCAGGAAGCCGTAAACCCTACGCCTAGTTCCGGCAAAGCGGTACCGTTGGCCAATCCCTCAAAACAACGCAAGCGCCGAACGGAAGAGCTGACTCGAAGCCTTATCGTGGTCGGCGCGCAGGATGATGGATGCGGAAACCGAATAATTGGACGCGCCAGAAGAGATGCGTTGATTAAACAGCAAGTTCGTCCAGGCATGACCCGCGCCGATATCGATAGCACCTTCGGCAAACCCGACACGGTCACCAGCCGCAATGGCCGCGTACAGTATCGTTACAGCAGCAAAACGGGCCGAACGCAGACCATCAGTTTCGACGAGCACGGCTGCGTTCAGGGAAAGCGCTAAAGCGCTGACTCCCAAACGAAAAAGGGCCTGCATCGCTGCAGGCCCTTTTCGTTTTTGGTGCACTCAGGAGGATTCGAACCTCCGACCGCTCGGTTCGTAGCCGAGTACTCTATCCAGCTGAGCTATGAGTGCATAAGCGATTGATAAACCAGATCACCGCTGGCTACAACAAAGAACCACATTTCTGGGATTCTCTAAAAGTGGTGCACTCAGGAGGATTCGAACCTCCGACCGCTCGGTTCGTAGCCGAGTACTCTATCCAGCTGAGCTATGAGTGCACTTGAGGGTGCGCATTATAAGTTTGTGAATCTGCTGGTCAAGCTCTTTTAGCTCAATGATTTACCATCAAACCGCACCGCAAAACCGACCCACAACCAAACTATGCAATATGGCGGAGAGGGGGGGATTCGAACCCCCGACACCCTTTTGAGATGTACTCCCTTAGCAGGGGAGCGCCTTCGGCCACTCGGCCACCTCTCCGCAACACGGGGCGCATGATACCCATCTTCGCCCCGCTTGCAAAGCCAAAAATCACATAAATATTAATGGCTTGGTTCTTGATCTTTTTCTTTCTGGATCCGTTGATAAATCTCCTCGCGATGCACCGCTACCTCTTTGGGTGCATTCACTCCTATGCGCACTTGATTTCCTTTGACACCCAGCACAGTGACAGTCACATCGTCACCCACCATCAGGGTCTCTCCGACCCGGCGAGTCAGAATCAGCATTCCTTTCTCCTTAAAACGGATTCAATTCAGTAAACAGTCTGCAAAGATAAAGACGGATAATGTTCCGTGAAACATCGACCTAGAGCCTTTCACCAGCTATTGACCAGTAACAACGACTCTAAAGTTCCTTCAGCCCCGGTGAAATCGACGGAAGGCTCGAATCAGTCGCACTTAGCGCGTCACTCTCCCTTGCCCGCAGGCGCATCCAGCTCAAACGCGGTATGCAGCGCCCGCACCGCCAGCTCAAGATACTTTTCCTCGATCACAACCGACACCTTGATCTCTGAAGTAGAGATCATCTGTATGTTGATGTTTTCCTTCGCCAGCGCTTCAAACATGCGGCTGGCCACGCCAGCATGAGAGCGCATGCCTACGCCGACAATCGACACCTTGGCAATCTCGGTGTCGCCTACGACTTCGCGAGCGCCCATATCGCGAGCAATGCCTTCCAGCACTTGCAGCGCGTTGTGATAGTCATTGCGGTGAACAGTGAAGGTGAAATCCGTGGTGTTATCGTGCGCGACGTTCTGCACGATCATGTCTACCTCGACATTCGCCGCGCTGATCGGCCCGAGAATCTTGAAGGCCACCCCCGGAGTATCCGGCACGCCACGAATAGTCAGCTTGGCTTCGTCACGATTGAACGCGATGCCGGAAATGATGGGCTGTTCCATGGATTCCTCTTCATCAAGGGTAATGAGGGTTCCTGGACCCTCTTGAAAACTGTGCAGCACACGCAACGGTACGCTGTACTTGCCGGCAAACTCCACGGCGCGGATCTGCAAGACCTTGGAGCCGAGACTCGCCATCTCGAGCATCTCTTCAAACGTGATCTTGTCCAGACGCTGAGCCTTGGCAACAACACGCGGGTCAGTCGTGTAAACCCCATCGACGTCGGTATATATCTGGCACTCGTCAGCCTTCAGCGCAGCGGCCAGCGCTACACCGGTGGTATCTGAGCCGCCACGACCAAGGGTGGTGATGTTGCCGCTTTCGTCCACGCCCTGGAAACCGGCCACGACGACGACACGCCCGGCCTTGAGCTCTTTCTGGATCTGCTGCGAATCGATCTGGAGGATGCGCGCCTTGGTATGGGCGCTGTCGGTCAGAATGCGAACCTGGCTGCCTGTATAGGACACGGCAGGCACACCGATCTTGATCAGCGCCATCGCCAGCAGAGCAATAGTCACCTGCTCCCCTGTAGACACCATCACGTCCAGCTCGCGGGCCACAGGTTGCTCGCTGATCTGCTTAGCCAGATCAATGAGCCGATTGGTCTCCCCGCTCATGGCCGAGACCACTACGACTATATCGTCGCCTTTTTCGCGGAACTTTTTGACCTTCGCCGCTACTTGCTCGATGCGCTCGACGGAGCCAACCGAGGTACCTCCAAACTTTTGTACGATCAAAGCCATCTCATCGCCGCCTAAGCCCGTCAAGGGCGCTTGTTAATCATTCCAGCCAGCATCACGTAGTGCTAACGACATCGGCCCGACCAGGCTCAGATTCGACACAGGCACCGAACCAACAGTCCCTTGCGGCCAGGCGAACCTGGCACTCCCCTGCTTACAAGCCGTTCGCGACGAACCCCTCGGCGATGGCTAATGCTTCGTCGAGGCGACTCACATCGCTCCCACCGCCTTGTGCCATATCCGGGCGACCGCCGCCTTTGCCGCCAACAACCGCAGCAGCCTGCTTCATCAGTTCACCAGCCTTCAAACGGCCGGTGAGATCCTGCGTAACGCCAGCCACGAGCACAATTTTTTCGTCCTGCACGCCGCCGAGCAGAATGACGCCACTGCCGAGCTTGTTTTTCAATTGATCCACCAAGGCCAGGAGCGCCTTGCCGTCCAAACCATCAATGCGAGCGGCCAAGGTTTTCACGCCTTTAACGTCCACGGCGGCGCTGGCCAGATCATTGCCAGTAGCACTGGCCGCTTTAGCCTTGAGCTGCTCCAATTCCTTTTCCAGCTGGCGGTTGCGTTCGAGCATCGCGCCCAGCTTGTCTAGCAAATTGTCACGGCTGCCTTTTACCAAGCCGGCAACCTCTTTCAACTGCTCCTCGGCACGGTTCAGATAGGCTAGTGCCTGCTCGCCAGTGACCGCTTCGATGCGCCGAACGCCTGCAGCCACACCGCCTTCACTGACGATCTTGAACAAGCCTATGTCGCCGGTCCGTTTGACATGAGTCCCGCCGCACAGCTCGACAGAGAAACCGCCCCCCATAGTCAACACGCGCACCTGATCGCCGTACTTTTCGCCGAACAGAGCCATGGCGCCCTTGCTCTTAGCCGTCTCGATGTCGGTTTCCTCAGTCTCAACTGCCGAATTGTTACGGATCTCGGCGTTGACCTTGTCTTCGAGCGCCTTCAGCTGTTCGGGCTTGATCGCCTCAAAATGGCTGAAGTCAAAGCGCAGCCGCTGACTGTCGACCAGCGAGCCTTTCTGGCTCACGTGCTCACCAAGCATCTGGCGCAGTGCTGCGTGCAAGAGATGCGTCGCAGAGTGGTTCAGCGCCGTGGATTGGCGCACGGAAGAGTCGACCGTCGCATCTACGGTCGCACCCACCTGCAGATTGCCACTATCCAGGATGCCGTGATGCAGGAACGCACCACCGGCCTTGCTGGTGTCGCGCACATCGAAGCGCAGGTCATCTGCCGAAAGGTATCCGCAATCGCCGGCCTGCCCGCCGGATTCGGCGTAAAACGGCGTCTCGTCGAGAACGACCACACCCTCCTCGCCAGCCGACAGGCTCTGTACGGCAATGCCTTCCTTGAACAACGCCAGCACCTTGCCGCTGCCGGAGGTACCCATATAGCCCGTGAAGCGCGTTTCACCCTCTACCTTGACCAGACTGTTGTAATCCATGCCGAAGGCACTGGCCGAACGCGCCCGCTCACGCTGCGCCTCCATTTCACGCTCGAACCCTTCTTCGTCGAGCGTCAACTCGCGCTCACGCGCAATGTCGCCGGTCAGGTCGACAGGAAAGCCGTAGGTGTCATACAGCTTGAAGATCACGTCACCAGGAATCACGGAACCCTGAAGGTCAGCCAGATCCTGTTCTAGAATTTTCAGGCCCTGCTCAAGGGTTTTGGCGAACTGCTCTTCTTCAGTCTTCAGCACGCGCTCGATGTGCGCCTGCAGGGTCCTCAATTCGGAAAAGGCATCGCCCATTTCCGCTGCCAATGCGGCGACGAGCTTGTAAAAGAAGCTGCCCTTGGCGCCGAGCTTGTTGCCATGACGGCAGGCACGGCGAACGATACGGCGAAGCACATAGCCGCGGCCTTCATTGGACGGCGTCACACCATCGGCAATCAGGAAGCCGCAGGAACGAATGTGATCAGCCACAACCTTGAGCGAAGCCTGACCTTCGTTGCTGCAGCCAATGGCCTGAGCAGCTGCATTCAAAAGGCTCTGAAAAAGGTCGATCTCATAGTTCGAATTGACGTGCTGCAGCACAGCACTGATGCGCTCCAGCCCCATGCCGGTATCGACACTCGGAGCCGGCAGCGGATGCATCACACCATCGGCGGTGCGATTGAACTGCATGAATACGTTGTTCCAGATCTCGATGTAACGGTCGCCGTCTTCTTCTGGCGAACCCGGAGGGCCGCCCCAGATGTGGTCGCCGTGGTCGAAGAAAATCTCGGTACAGGGACCACACGGACCGGTGTCACCCATGGCCCAGAAATTGTCGGAGGCGTACGGCGCCCCCTTATTGTCACCAATGCGGACCATGCGCTCGGCCGGAACTCCCACTTCCTTCGTCCAGATGTCATAGGCTTCGTCGTCGCTGGCGTAGACGGTGACCCAGAGCTTTTCTTTGGGCAGCTTCAGCCACTTGTCAGACGTCAGGAATTCCCAAGCGTAGTTGATCGCATCGCGCTTGAAATAATCGCCAAAACTGAAGTTGCCGAGCATTTCGAAGAAGGTGTGATGGCGCGCGGTGTAGCCGACGTTCTCCAGATCGTTGTGCTTACCGCCGGCGCGCACGCACTTCTGACTGGTGGCTGCGCGGGTGTAGGCGCGTTTTTCCAGCCCGAGGAAGCAGTCCTTGAACTGATTCATGCCGGCATTGGTGAACAACAGGGTCGGATCGTTCGCGGGAATCAGCGAACTGGAGGCCACACGGGTGTGGCCCTTCTCTTCGAAGAAGCGGAGGAAGGCTTCACGGATTTCTGCGCTTTTCATAGATCTCTTCCAGAGGACTGCGGCCGAACGGCTGCAAAACGACGCGGCGAGGCGGCACCGGGAGCCGGTTCACAGCTAACCATACGGATAGCCGGCAAAGGGCCGCATTATATCGGCCCTTTGCCGCGCGCATAGAGGATAAATAAGATTGAATCAAGCTATTCGACAGCGATTCGAACCTATGCCTTGAGGAAGGCGGCGAAGGTTTCAAGAATTGGCTCGACATGCTCGGGCAATACATCCATGTGCGTTACCAGCCGCAATCGAGGCGCCGCCGTGAGGACAATCCCGCGCCCCGAGCAAAACGCTTTGAGCGACGCCGCACGATCGCCCATATCGACGTATACCATGTTGGTCTGGACCGGCTCGACGCTATAGCCCAGCGCTACCAAGCCTTTCGCGATGTCATGCGCTCGCTGGTGATCCTCGGTGAGGCGCTGCACCTGATGATCCAGCGCGTAGAGCCCTGCCGCTGCCAGCACGCCGGCCTGACGCATGCCACCGCCGACCATTTTACGCAGCCGCCTAGCCTTGGCGATAAAGGCTTCCTCACCGCATAGCACCGAACCGACAGGCGCACCCAACCCCTTGGACAAACACACCGACACCGAATCGAAATGGCGGCCGATGTCTTCTGCCGTGCAACCCAACTTGACCACTGCATTGAACAGTCGAGCGCCATCCAGATGAAGAGCGAGTCCACGCTCATGCGTGAATTCTCTAGCCTCTGCCAAGTAGGCGAGCGGCAGGACTTTGCCATGCATGGTGTTTTCCAGAGCTAGCAAACGCGTGCGGGCGAAATGGAAGTCATCCGGTTTGATTGCAGCCGCGACGCGCGCCAGATCCAACGAACCATCCGGTTCCATCTCGACAGGCTGCGGCTGGATCGAACCAAGCACCGCCGCGCCGCCTGCCTCGTATTTGTAAGCGTGGGCCAACTGACCGGCGATGTACTCGTCGCCCCGCTCGCAATGCGCCATCAGCGCTAACAGATTGCTCATGGTTCCTCTGGGGACAAACAATCCAGCCTGTAATCCCAGCTGCGCCGCCAGGCTCTCCTCCAGCTGGCGGACCGTAGGATCCTCGCCATACACATCATCGCCGGTGACGGCACCCAGCATGGCCTCGCGCATCGCAGAGGTGGGCTGCGTGACCGTATCGCTGCGAAGATCAATCAGATTCATCAAAGATCCTCACCCGAATGGATTCGTCCACAGGTCACACGCCGCCTGTGCAGCCGGGACGACCTTAACGCAACAACCGAGTATCCAGAACCTTCGACCCACCACCCAACATCGTTTCAGTGATATCGATGAAGTCTTCGGTGGTTACCCGGTCCAGGCGCATCAAACCCCGCGCAACGTCATCCAGTGAGTGGCGACCCTTGCTGCGCTGGCGGATCTCCCGGTCAAGCTCCTGTAGCAGCAGCACAGCTCTGGCTGTGATCGGGCCACTGGATCGCTCGGTACGTAGACTATCGACCTTGCGACTCCATTTGGTCAGGTGCTCCCTGACCGCCTGGTAGCGATCCTCGCTCATGCCGCCGGCGCGGCGCATCAGTTCGATTGCGTAGTACTCGGCCAGCCCTTCGCTGATCCAGTCACTGCGGTCTGCATCGGAGATTCGGCTGAACACATGAACCAGCTCGTGCACCAGCGAACTGGTGCCATTCTCACTGACCAATGGCCGGTCGGCGTGCATAAACAGCGAGTTAGGGCCAGACAAGCCGCCCCGCCACATCGGGTCACCAGCCCCGACAACCAATAGTTTTCCGGGATCGCGCGGAAATACATTCTGCATTTCAGGCCAGACGAAGGTCAGCAAGGTGAGGATATCCATCCTGCGCAGCCCCTCGCCCACCGGACCTGACACCGATACATCAGTCTCGCCCAGTTGGGCGCGGCGGCTGCCTAGCTTGCCGGCAAGAACCCAGCCGGTTGGGCGATCAAAAAGGCGCTCGGGATTGTCGATGCGGAAGCGATTCTTGCCGATACGTGGCCAGCCGGTCTCTACGCTCTTCCAACCTGCCGGCAGCTCGAACTGCAGTCGAGAAACCAGCCTGACACCATCCTGCTGGTCAAGCCGACCGGCAGGCACCAGATCGTCTCCGCGCAGCAATGCCCAGTCGTCGGTCATCCGCGCATCGAAGCGGCCGTTTTTGCGCTGATGACTGATCTTGACCCGGTAATTCAGCCGCGCCTTGCCAGGCGCGGGCCGCCAGACACCGCGACCACCTTGCTGCTCCCAGCTGCTTTCGCCATCGGTTTGGAAATCGCTGTAGGCACCTTCCCCGCCGAGATTCAAATCGAGAAATTTAACGGCGCTGCCATCCTCAAGGAGGAGCTCCACTTCTGCCGCATCCTGTTCGGGGACGAACTTGACGGTGTAGTCCAGATCGACCCGTTTGGCCGCTTGAAGTGGCGTCACGAATGAGAGCAACAGAACGGCAAGCAGCGGTAACTGACGGCGGGGCATCGAGCGGCTCCAGATTGGGTTCAGTGCTATGACGACGCGGGTCGAAGTAGATTCAACCGGCCCGGAATATCAGATGATCTTCCCAGTCTTCGTCAGCCACGGAGCCTTCAGCGATCATACGGCCCGACTGGGAAATTCGCTCGGCATGTACGGCATCCGGATCGCCACACACCAGATGATGCCAAAGCGGAAGATCTTTGCCTTCAGCTACGAGGCGATAGCCACAGGTTGGCGGCAACCATTTGAATTGCGCCGCGTCTTTAGCTGTCAGCTGGACACAGTCAGGAACACTGGCGCGGCGATTGGGGTAGTCAGTGCATCGACAGCTTTTCAGATCAAGCAGTTTGCAGGCGATCCGGGTGTAATAGACGCTGCCATCCTCTTCATCCTCGAGCTTTTGCAGGCAGCACAGGCCACAGCCGTCACACAGCGACTCCCACTCGGCCGCGTCCAGCTCGGCCAGAGTCTTGCGCATCCAGAAAGGTTCGACTTTTGCCGCCATGAAAATAGCCATCTCAAGGAAAGTTGCGAGTCTAGCCACTGCCGAGGAGCTGGCCAAGCACGGGGAAGTTCGGAGCGGTTAAGGCAGCGCAAAGCCGACCAGCGGCCGCCAGCCCAGAGCTCTACATCGGGTCATTTCGCCGGAGTAATTCTTCCGGCAAGTGCTCGATATACTCCTCCTCGGGCGGCGGCATCTGCAGGTGATAACCTTGTTTCTCGAGGTTATCGAGCACCGTCGCAATGTCCTCCTGCGCCAGCTTGCGTTCAGGCGTAAGGACGATATCAAAGGCAAGCTGCGGCGGGCCGAAGGCCGCAAGTAGGGCTTCAGGGACCCGGGCGAGCGCTTCGCTGCGCTCGACGTACAGGTACATCCCGCTCTTGCGCGGGCTTCTATAAATGGAGCAGATGCGTTTCATGGTTTCTCTTCCAGCACTTCGAGAAGGGCCTGCCCCATTCGTTCACGACGCCAACCACGCAGCGAATCAGGCAGTTCGTAAGGACCGTCGGGATATCCGGTTTTCAACAAGGCTTCCAGCACCTTCTTGCGCAGCATCAGTTCCGGTGCGATGTCCATGACTTGGGCTTCCCGCTGACCGACAGCACGTAGTTTTTTCAGCAGACCCGACGCATCGAGTGGCAACGGCTCCGGTAAAGATTGCGGCCAGTCCTGCTCGGGCGTAGCGGCGGCAGTACGGATCAGCTCGAGCAAAGTCTCGCCATCCTGGCGCACCGTGCGCGGGTGCATGTCATCGATACGCGCCAGGCTTACCAGATCATTCGGCTGGGTGCGCGCCAGCGGCCACAGGCTGTGCTCACGTAGCACCCGATTGCGCGGCTGATTACGTGCTCGCGCCTGCCGCTCACGCCAGGCCGTCAGGACTCGCAGCACTGCAAGCTGACGCGGCTTGAGGCGCCACGCCTGTTTGACCTCACGGTAGGCTTCGTCAGGATCGGTTTCACGCTGCAGATTGGCGACCAGCTCCGCACCGTCCTCCATCACCCAGGCACGCTTCTCCTCGGACAGCTTTGGCAGCAGCGCCTCGTACAACTCCGCCAGGTGCTGTGCGTCTTCGGCTGCGTAGCGCACCTGCATCTCGCTCAATGGCCGCTGAAGCCAATCGGAACGGGTCTCACCTTTTGGCAGTTCGATGTTCAGCACACTCTGCACCAACCGCGAGTAGCCCATTGAGAATCCGATGTTCAGATAGCCGGCGGCAAGTTGCGTATCGAACAATGGCACCGGCAGGCTACCGGTAAGCCGCCAGAGAACTTCCAGATCCTCGCTGCAGGCATGCAGGACTTTCACGACCGACGGGTCCGTCAGCAGACCCGCAAACGCAGACCAATCGGTAATCAGCAACGGGTCGATCAGATAGGCACAACGCCCGTCACCGACCTGCAGCAGCGCGGCGATCGGGTAAAACGTATCGACCCGCATGAACTCTGTGTCCACCGCTACATAAGGCAGCTGGCGCCACTCGGAACATAGTCGGGTCAGTTGCGCATCATCCAGCACCCATTGAGTTTCGATGGCCACTAGGCCCTCCTTGTTGTTAAGCGTTACGACCGACGAGCGAGCGAAAAGGCACGCAGTATATATCGCGCCCTCGTATTCGCAGCGCTTTGATCGGCCACGCCGGCCTGCGTGATAACGTTCCCGCAAAATCCACACGGAGACCTGCCATGCCGCTTGCTCAATTGATCGACCCCGCTGAACTGACCGCACGACTCTCGGAGCCAAACCTGTGCATTCTGGATTGTCGGTTCGCGCTCGAAGACGCTGATCAAGGTAGGCGCAGCTATGAGCAGTCGCATATCCCCGGGGCGCGCTTTCTCGATCTGGAAAAGGATCTCTCAGGCCCAGTAGTTCGCGGCCAGACTGGTCGACATCCGTTGCCGCAGCCGGAGCATTTGATTGCGCGCCTTCGCGCTGCAGGCCTGAACAATGACAGCGAAGTCGTGCTCTACGACGACGGTCCTGGCGCATTCTCCGCGCGGGCATGGTGGCTGCTGGCATGGCTAGGCAAACGCAGCGGTGTTTACCTACTGGATGGCGGTTTCAAAGCCTGGTGTGAGGCTGGCGGGCTGGTAACCGAAAAATTGTCAGATCGTCAGCCCGGCCAGTTCGATGGCACGCCCGACGACGATCTGCTGATCTCTGCACAACAGCTCACGGAAAGCCTTGGGCAGCCAGGCCTGACCTTGATCGATGCTCGTGCCCTACCCCGATTTCTCGGCGAGCTCGAACCAATCGACCCCGTGGCCGGACATATTCCCGGCGCTCGCTGCGCGCCGTTCTCTGAAAACCTTGATGCCACGGGGCGCTTTCTCTCCCCCGACCAGCTGCGCTCACGATTCGACCGGTTATTAACCGATCAGCCAGCAGACACCGTCGTGGCCTACTGCGGATCTGGCGTAACGGCCTGTCATAACCTGTTTGCCCTGTGTCTGGCCGGCTACCCACTGGCCAAACTGTACCCAGGATCATGGAGCGAGTGGATCACCGATCCGGGGCGCCCCGTGGCCTGACCCAAGCAGCAAAATATGACCGTATGGTCAATCTAGGCCCAACGGCTTTTATCTGCTATTCGACCGCTTATCGGCGCCGATCGTCGCGCTTTACGAAAAATTGCACTCTTTCGTTTGCGACGAATCAGAGAAGCTTGATAGGGTCCGAGCCGCTTTTTCCCCTGGAGTACAACAATGAAAAAAACATGGTTGAAGACCGCGATTGCAGTAGCCGTAGGCGCCCTTTCCACTCAGGCCATGGCTGCCGGCTTCGCCCTTAACGAACAAAGCATCAGCGGCATGGGCACCTCGTTCGCCGGTCGCTCTTCTTCTGCCGATGACGCCACCACCCTCTTCGGCAACCCTGCTGGGATGTCACGCCTTGACCGTGAACAGGTCAGCTTTGGTATGGCGGCAATCAATGCGAAGACGGATATCAACGACACCAGCAGTTTTCCCGCCAGCGGTAGCAACGACGGCGATATGGTCCCTGTCACCGCGGTCCCGATGGGCTACTACGTCAAGCCGCTGGACGATAAATGGGCGGTTGGCGTTGGTGTGTACGTACCCTTCGGCCTGATTACCGACTATGAGAGCGGCTTCGAAGGTCGCTATTTTGGGGATTACAGTGAAGTCCGCGTGATCACCGTACAGCCCACCGTCAGCTATCGTTTTAACGAAAAGCTTTCGGTCGGCTTCGGCCCAACGATCAACCGGATCGACGGGCAACTTGAAAGCGCGGTCCCGCCAGCCACCCCCGGCGCGACAGCCGATAGCCGCGTCAAGATCAAAGGTGACGACACGGCTTTGGGTTTCAATGTTGGCGTACTGTACGAGTTCACCCAAAACACTCGCGCTGGCATTACCTACCGTTCCAAAGTCGACTACACCCTCGAAGGTGATACTCGAGTATCTGGTAACGACCCAACTCTGGCCTTCATAGGCGCGTACGGCGAATACGATGCGTCGCTGGATCTCGAAACGCCTGAATCTATCGACGTCTCGATTACCCACGAATTGAACGATCAGTGGACCCTATACGGCGGCGCGATGCTGACCCGCTGGAGCCGTCTCGAGTCAATTATTGTCGAAAATGGCGGTGTCGCAGCAGGCCCGGCCACCGCTGCCTTTGGCACCATTGAGGAAGAGCAGGACTGGCACGACACTTGGTCCTACGCACTCGGTGCAGCCTATAAGCTGAACAAGCAGTGGACGCTTCGTACCGGCCTGGCGTTCGACCAGAGTCCGACCAACAACACCCACCGCTCACCACGCATCCCGACTGGCGACCGCACTGCGGTGAGCTTCGGTCTGGCCTGGAACCCTACCGACGACATGACGGTTGATCTGGCCTATTCCTACCTGTGGGAAGAGGACACCAAAATCCAGCAGACCAGCGCAACTCGTGGCGTTTACAACGCCACCTACGAAAACAGCGCTCACGGTTTCGGCGCTGCCATGACCTACCGCTTCTGATGTACCCGCCCCGACCGCTCGGTCGGGGCAACCCTCCGCTACTTTGCCAACGCCTTTTCCACCGCAGCGATCAGCTCTGGATCGTCCGGTTCAACTTTGCTCGAGAAGTAATCGACCACCTTGCCGTTGCGATCGACTACATACTTGTAGAAGTTCCAGCGCGGGGCCCCGCCGGCCTGCCCGGCCAGCTCGCGAAACAACGGAATTGCGTCGCCGCCACGCACAGGCTGTGTCTGCGTCATTGGAAACGTCACGCCGTAATTGACGTAGCAAACCTCAGCCGTCTCCGCCGCATCGTCTGACTCCTGAAAGAAGTCATCGGACGGCACGCCAAGAATCATCAGCCCATCATCTTTGTAACGCTGATACAGCGCCTCCAGCCCTTTGAACTGAGGGGCGAAGCCGCAAAAGCTGGCGGTGTTGACCACTACTAACGCCTTGCCCTGAAACTGCTCACAGAGATCGATGGTTTCCTTTGATCGCAGCTGCGGAAGCTCATGCTGAAGCAACGCTGGGCACTGCTCGGCCGCTGCAGGACCAGCCACTAAAAGCAGCGCAAGTGAGGCGGCAATCCATTCGATTTTCATAATAGAGCTCCAGATGGAATCGAAGCCACGCTACTCCCGAGTCACGCCGGGAGCAACGGTGTCTATCGGGCAAGACCAGGGCCACCACAAAAACGCTATATACAACTCTATATAGCGCTTGCCAGAATGGTCACCCCGACCGGAGCCGATCATGAGCGATCCCAGACAATTCGAGCCATTGCGCATTGACGGACAACTCTGGTTCAACCGTGGCGAAAAAGGCTACCTCGGCGGAAAACGCATCGAGCTGCTCCAACAGATCGAGTCTACCGGATCCATTACCCGGGCCGCCAAGTCCATCAATCTCAGCTACA
>Ga0207893_1000265_pt1 | contig 32559 bp, 29 predicted proteins | sample MalvirmetaMSP121_FD_184233 | JGI IMG/M metagenome (GOLD analysis project Ga0207893, IMG submission 184233) | Marine viral communities from the Deep Pacific Ocean - MSP-121 (SPAdes) | ecosystem: Environmental > Aquatic > Marine > Oceanic | place: Pacific Ocean | collected 2001-06-02 | reverse complement strand
CTGACCGACCGCATCGGCGTCACCGGCAAGAAGCTGCACACCGGCCGCTCGCGCAACGACCAAGTGGCGACCGACATTCGCCTGTGGCTGCGTGATGAGATCGACCTCATCCTCGGCGAAATCACCCGCCTGCAGCAGGGCCTGCTGGGTCTCGCCGAAGCCGAGGCAGACACCATCATGCCCGGCTTCACCCACCTGCAGACCGCGCAGCCGGTGACCTTCGGTCATCACTTGCTGGCCTGGTTCGAGATGCTCAGCCGTGACTATGAGCGCCTGGTCGATTGCCGCAAGCGCACCAACCGTATGCCGCTGGGCTCGGCCGCGCTGGCCGGCACTACCTACCCGATCCAGCGCGAAATCACCTGCGAGCTGCTCGGCTTCGAGGCCATCTCCGGCAACTCGCTGGACGGCGTCTCGGATCGCGATTTCGCCATCGAATTCTGCGCCGCTGCCTCGGTGGCCATGATGCACTTGTCGCGCTTCTCCGAAGAGCTGGTGCTCTGGACCAGCGCGCAATTTCAGTTCATCGACCTGCCCGACCGCTTCTGCACCGGCTCCTCGATCATGCCGCAGAAGAAGAACCCGGACGTACCGGAGCTGGTACGCGGCAAGACCGGCCGTGTATTCGGCGCCCTGAGCGGCCTGCTGGTGTTGATGAAGGGCCAGCCGCTGGCGTACAACAAGGACAACCAGGAAGACAAGGAACCGCTGTTCGACGCCGCCGACACGCTGCGCGACTCGCTGCGCGCCTTTGCCGACATGGTCCCGGCCATCAAGCCCAAGCGCGAAATCATGCGCGAAGCGGCGCTGCGTGGCTTCTCCACCGCGACGGATCTTGCCGACTACCTGGTACGCAAGGGCCTGCCGTTCCGCGACTGCCACGAAATCGTCGGCCACGCGGTGAAATACGGCGTGCAGACCGGCAAGGACCTGGCCGAAATGAGCCTGGACGAGCTGCGTCAGTTCAGTGAACAGATCACCGATGACGTATTTGCGGTGCTGACCCTGGAAGGCTCGGTGAATGCTCGCAATCATATTGGCGGCACGGCACCCGCACAGGTCCGCGCCGCCGTTCAGCGCGGCCGCGACTTGCTGACCAGTCGCTAAACCTTGTCACTTGGCAGGCGCGAGGCGGCTCGTGCTTGTCATACCGGAGAGTTGCATGTCCCTGAACATCCGCCCCGCCAGTCGAGATGATGCCGCGCTGATCCTGCGCTTCGTCACCGAGCTGGCGATCTATGAACGCGCCGAGCATGAAGTAAAAACCGACGCCGCAGGAATTGAAGCTAGCCTGTTCGCCAAAGATGCCAGCGCCAGTGCGCTGATCTGCGAGCGCGACGGCCAACCAATCGGCTATGCGGTGTATTTCTTCAATTACTCAACCTGGCTTGGCCGCAACGGCCTCTATCTCGAAGACCTGTACGTCACCCCCGAGGCCCGCGGAACTGGCGCAGGCAAGGCGCTGCTGAAACACCTCGCACGCCTTGCGGTGTCACGAGGTTGCGGGCGCTTCGAGTGGTCCGTGCTGGCCTGGAACGAGCCGGCGATCAGGTTCTACGAGGCGCTGGGAGCGCGGCCTCAGGAGGAGTGGACCACTTACCGCCTGGCCGGCGACGCATTGAGGGCGCTGGCGGAGCAAGCCTGAGACAGCAATGAGCGGGAACTCGCCCGGACGGATCGCGCCAAACGCAATGTCGCCCAAGATTGCTCCCGCTTATGACCGACCTCAAAACGATGTTGCTGAATCAGGACACCCAAGGTGCTGAAGTATTCGACTCACCCAAGGAGCGCCTGAACTTCTATCGCTCGGAAATACACTTCGAGTCGACGCTGCTGGCCAGCCGCACCAGTGGCTACCTGTCCTCGCAGTCGTTTCTGATGATCGCCTTCGCCTCTTCCATGGCTAACACCAACCCTGACTGGGGCAGCCTGTTCCGGCTGGTTGTGCCGAGTGTGCTGGCGCTGCTTGGACTGCTCACCTCGCTGCATGCGATTCCCGGTATCCGCGCCAGCTTCGACGTCATAGAGCGCTGGCATCACAAGCAGGCCGACCTGCTGCAAACCGAAGGTAATGTCGGACTGCTACCCAACCATGACTCGGCCTTGTTTGGCGAAGGGAACAGCCCCCCAGGTGGCCGACGCTACAAGCGCACCCTGCTGTTTTCCCTGCGAACGCCGATCATCTTCGGCAGCGTCTGGGCATTGCTGGGCGTGTTCTGCATCGTGCTGTACTTCTTCGGCTGATCAGAGCCAGTCACGAAACTTGAACCAGGCATAGGGAATGATCGCCGACACGATCATCATCGCGAGCGCCATCGGGTAGCCGAACGGCCAGTCAAGCTCAGGCATGTGATCGAAGTTCATGCCGTACACCGTGCCCACCAGCGTCGGCGGCAGGAACAATACCGCCGCGATGGAGAACACCTTGATGATGGCGTTCTGCTCGATATTGATCAGCCCCAGCGTGGCGTCGAGCAGGAATGCGATATCTCCCAACAGCCGCGCCTGATGCTCCCCCAGCGAACGCACGTCGCGCTCCAGCGCCTTCAGCAGCCCCTTGGCCACGCTCTGTCTGGGCTCATTGGCATGCAGTCGATAAAACGCCAACAGGCGGGTTGAGCTGAACAGGCTTTCGCCCAATTGCGACAGGAGCGAGCGATTCTGCCCAAGCTGCTGGATGATCTGCTGCAGGTCCGTTCGCTGTTCTTTACGTTCATCGAAAATGCACTTCGACAAGGTCTGAAGCTCGACCTGAACGCTTTCCAAGACGTCAGCAATCCGATCGACCACGGCATCCGCCAGGGCAAGGAAAATCTGGTGACTGGAGGAAAAGGTCGAAGGCTGCCGGGAACTCTTTGCCTCGAATTGCCGGAATGCACTGAGCTCGGTATAGCGAACGGTCACCAGACATCGCTTGGTCAGGACAAAGGTCACCTGAGCATTTTCCGGTCGCCGATCCGCAATCCCCATCACCACTGTCGTGGTCATGAAGATGGCTTCATCCTCGTCGTAAAAGCGTGAAGAATCCTCAATCTCAGCCAGTTCTTCCCGAGTCGGGATATCCAGCCCCAGGGCCGTTTCGATGAAACGCTCTTCCTCCGAGTCAGGCGATAGCAGATCGGCCCACAGTACATTCGCTGGAAGCGTCTGCAGATTATCGGCAACACGCCTCACCAGCGCGCCGTTTTCAAGACAGTGAAAAATGATCATTGCTGTAGTCGCGTTCTCGATAAGTCATAGTAAGAATAGAAACCGACCCAAGCGAAGCGTTCAGCCGACCTTTCCGTAAAGGCAAGCTTGCCGGTACTCGCCTCGACACGCCATCCAGATTTCCCCCTACGAGAGTTGCGACATGAACGATGCCCCGTCCGATGATGATGAAACCTTTGCCGAGGAAACTCTGATCCAGGCGATCGAAAATCAGCTTGAGGCCGGCGAACCCGCCGCCACCCAGGCTACGTTGAACAAACTGACCCTTGTCGGCTACGAGCGCGACGAGATCCTTAAGCTGATGGCACTCGTGCTGGCTCGGGAGATCCGGCTGATGCTCGAGCAAGACCGTCCCTTCGACATCTATGGATATGAATCGCAGCTACGCAATCTACCCGACCTAGCCGAATAGTCTTAGACGAAGGCAGGCGCGCGCGCAGCATCTACACTTCGCAAACAGGGCCAAAGCCCATCACCCGAGGAGCAGACATGTCTTACACCCCAGAAGTGGTAGCCGAGCTGGAAATTCTTTGCCTGTTCAACCTCGACAACTCGCTCGAAGGCCTCAAAGTTCATCACGACGCCGGCCACACAGCCATCGCCGCCGCCCAGCGCCTGCACAGCAAGGGTCTGACGACCCTGCCCGACGGCGGCTACCTGACGAGCCTTGGGCGCGATGCCGCGGAGCACGCCCAAGTGTTGCTGACAATCCTCTCGGAGACCGTTCCGGCTTAAGCGTGAAGAGACCAACCATAGCCGAGCACGCATTTGCCGGTAGAGCACGGTACAGGCGCTCGGCTATACCAGCCGCTTACAGCTGCGGCTTAAGCTTCCCCGTGCTAGTTTTCGCCTTTCGCCCCGAACAGCATGCTGGACAACATCGTTTGCCTGAACGAATCACCTCATGACGCGCGCCCAGGAAATCCGTCCAATCCTCGAAGAGGGAATCGATCGCAAGGTGCTTACCGCGCTTCGTGCTCGTTTTCTTTCATTGAACACCGCGCGCCTGGAACGCACACGTCTGGCCATGTCGTCCCGCCAACAGGCCGTGCTCACGCTGTTGCCGCTGCTATTTCATGTAAACCATCCGATGCTGCCCGGATACGTTTCCAGTCTCACGCCAGCGGGACTGGTAGGCTTCGAGCCTGACACCGAAACATTGGCCGAAGCCCAGCGATTGAGCCGGTCGTTCAGCTACAAGCCTTTGCGCGGTAAGCCGCCACAACCCATCCTCGGCCTGTTTCTGATGGGCAGTCTTGGCACTGTGGCGCAGGACGACCAAAGCGATCTGGATGTCTGGGTTTGCCATGATCCCCATCTCTCGGCAGGGCAACTCAGCGAACTGCAGCGCAAGTGCGAGCTCCTTCAGGAATGGGCAGCAACGCAAGGCAGTGAGGCGCATTTTTTTCTGGTCGACCCGCTCCGCTTCACTCAGGGCGAGCGCGAAGCCAAGCTGACCTCCGATGATTGCGGAACCACCCAGCATTACCTGCTGCTCGACGAGTTCTACCGGACCGCGATCTGGCTGGGTGGGCGCACCCCGCTCTGGTGGCTCGTGCCTGATTATGAAGAGCACCGCTACCAGGACTACGTGCGCACCCTGCTGGACAAGCGCTTCGTGCGCAGCGACGAGGTATTGGATCTCGGCAGTCTCGCCAGTATCCCGCCCGGCGAGTATCTCGGCGCGGGCCTCTGGCAGCTGTACAAGGCCATCGAGTCGCCCTACAAGTCGCTGTTCAAGCTACTGCTGGTTGAGGTGTACGCCAGCGAACACCCGCAGGTGCGCTGTCTGAGCCTCGACTTCAAACAGGCGGTGTATGCCAATCGACTCGACTTGGACGACCTCGATCCTTACATAGTCGCCTACCGCAGAATCGAGCATTACCTCGCCAGCCGAGGCGATCAGGAACGCCTGGCGTTGTTGCGTCGATGTCTTTACCTGAAGATCAACAAGCCCCTCAGTCAGCCGCCCAGCGGCCGCAGCAAAAGCTGGAAAAGGCGTTTGATCGAGCGACTGACGGCGGAGTGGCAATGGGATAGTCGCAGATTTGCTCAACTCGACGCGCGCAGCCAGTGGAAAGTGCGGCGGGTTGTGGAGGAACGTCGAGCACTGGTCAACGAACTGACCTACGGCTACCGATTCCTCAGTGAGTTCGCGCGACGCCTGCAGATCACCAGCAGTATCAACGGGCGGGATTTCGGCGTACTTGGCAGGCGCTTGCATGCTGCGATCGAACGCAAGGCGGGCAAGGTTGAGGCCATCAACCTGGGCATCGCGCCCGACCTTGCCGAGCATAGTCTGACCCTCATCCAGGGCTATGACGCTGCAGATGACGTCTACTGGGCGCTCTACGAGGGCAACCTGAATGCTCAGCAGCTCAGTAACTTTTCCCCGCTGAAGCGCTCCCGCGAGCTGGTTCCGCTGCTGGCCTGGTGCCATAGAAACGGCATTATCGATACGGCCACGCATGTCGCCTTGCACCCCGGCGACAGTGGCCTGACCGAAGCCGAGCTGTTCGCACTACTGACCGATATCCGCCAGACATTCCCGATGCCGCCCGCGGCGCTCGCTGACGAAGCGCTGCTGATCGCGGCCAGTCCCGTGAAGGTCCTGCTGCTGATAAACGTCGGGCTTGATCCATTGAATCCTCAGCAACCATTGTCGTTCGACGAGCTAACCGAATCGCTGCGACATGCCGTTACGCGGGACAACCTGGTGCTGAGCATCGATCAACTGACGCTGAACAGCTGGAGCGAACTGATCGCGACGCGCTATGAAGGCACATCCCCGTTGCCGGACTGCCTGCGTGACTTCTTGCAGGAACTACCCGTTCGTGGCGAGCGGCCGGACCTGCAGATACGCTGCTTCAGCCGAAACGCCGGCATGGCTCTCGCGCGACGTATCAACACTGTCTTTACCGATGCCCAGACGCTGTTGGACGAGCCGGGAGAAAGCCGTTATCTGCTGCAGGTCCGCCAGCACTACCACCTGCTCGATCTGGTGAGTGGGAATGTCCGGCATACCACATTGAGTGACATGCCTGCCCTGCTGGAACATCTTGGCGAGGCTCACCACAGCGTACGGCCCATTCGCGTGGAGCGACACGCACTCGAAGGAACCGACCTGTCCCTGATCCTTGGTCAGGCCAGAGCGCATTGCATTCAGGTCTTCTACCGTGTTCAGGGGAGCCAGGCGGAGATCACCGTTCTCGATGAATTCAACGCGCTCTGGCGGCAGCAGCAACCCTATCGAGACGAGCAGAGGCTGCTAACGCCCTTGCTGCGCTTTTTGCAATCGGTGAGTTACCGCCGCAACACCCAGCTGCCGTTCGAGGAGAACCGGCTGGCAGCGATGGACATCCTGTTCTACCGACTCATGGCACCAGCAGCCGGCCAGGCACTGGACATTGAGCGCAGACCTTCCCCCCGGGAAAATGTCGGCGATCCTTTCTACGACGTGCAGGCCATTGTCGAACACAGCGAGCGAGGCCGCTCACGGGTGACCCTGTACTGTAACCATCAGGAGTTTTCGAGCCTGGAATACGGCGCCGAGCTGTTCGCCGCCGTCGCGCATTTCATTCTTGCGCAGCGGCGCGGTGCCGAGCGCTACCCCTGTTACATAACCGATCTAGACATGTCGGGCCTGCACGGTACCGGTCGGGCCCAGACGGTTCAGTACCTGCGCTATAAGGCGCATCTGGAAGCAGCACTCAACCAGGCGCTGGAGTCACTCTGAACCGTTGTGCGAACGCGCTTCGTCACAAACTTCTCAGAGATTGACGTCGCCCGCGGCTTCCGGTTGGTACTCGACAGCCAGCAGGGTCAGCTTGAGTACCTTGCCGCTGGGTGTTGGCCAATCGATGTGTTGGCCCACGGTCATACCCAACAGTGCTGTGCCTACCGGCGCCAGGACCGAAACGGTTCCTTCCTTGCCGGCATCCTGAGGAAACACCAGCGTCAGATGATAATCCTTGCCGACACCCTCATCGCGGCAATGAACGCGGGAGTTCATCGACACCACGCCGGCGGGCAACTCGCTGCGCTCGACCACCTGGGCGCGGGACAACTCCTCTTCGAGCGCCTCGGCGGCCGGACCGTAGTCAGCCAGACCGTCGAGCAAGCGCTCGAGTCGCTGGAGATCGGGTTGAGTGATGATGATGGGCGGTGCGCTGGTCATGGGTGCGGGTCAGCTCCTGAAAAAAGTAAACAGACAAAAAAACAAAACCCCGCCCAAAGGCGGGGTTATTTAACCTGTAACCGACCCTATCACAGCTCATTAAATAAGCAAGTGCACCTGATTCGTGGCTTGGATCAGCTGCGCGCCACCTTCACAGGTCTTCGAATTCAAGCGCCTCGCCACCCTGCTGCTCGGTAACTCGGGACAAGAGTTCGCCGAGACGCTCATCGTTGGCATCACAGATCCACAGCGAGTTGGACTCGTCGTAGTCGAAATGGAATCCACCGGAACGCGCGGCCACCCACAGCTGGCGCAGCGGGGGCTGACGACTGAAGATCAACTGGGTGCCATTCTCGAAACGCACGGTCAGCACGCCACCGGAATTCTCCAGATCGACGTCCATACCGCTGTGGTCGAACACGTCCTCGATTTCTTCCTGCGCAGCATCGACAAGATCGTGAAAGCGGGCTTCGCTCAGGCTCATGAATCCATTTCCTCGGTACGGGTTGCACGGTGGCACCGGGGGCCACCGACGATGCGGGCGAGCTTAGCAGGCCACCGCCGCGTCTAGCGAGCGGCGGTCCGGGCAGGTTTCCGATGTGGGACCGGCGAGCGCGGCCACATAGGCAATCCGACAGGTGCTGGGTATACTCCGGCCCATCGATTTTTCTAGGATTACACCCCAATGAAGCGTCTGCTGCTTCCACTCATCGCATTGGCGGTTCTCGCTTCCGCGCTTACCGGCTGCGGCCAGAAAGGCCCGCTTTACCTACCGGACGACGAGGCAACTGCCAAAGAACGTTCCAAAGACCGATTCGAACTGTAAGGAGGCATTCATGGAGGCCTTCTCGTACCGCGACGGTCAGCTCTTCGCGGAGGGTGTGGCGTTGCCCGCTCTCGCGCAACGCTTCGGCACCCCCACCTACGTCTACTCTCGAGCACATATCGAGGCACAGTACCGCGCCTATGCCGACGCACTGCAAGGCATGCCGCATCTGGTCTGTTTTGCCGTCAAGGCAAACTCGAACCTTGGCGTACTCAACGTACTGGCCCGCCTTGGTGCCGGCTTCGACATCGTTTCGCGTGGCGAACTGGAGCGCGTCCTGGCGGCCGGTGGTCAGCCTGACCGCATCGTGTTCTCCGGCGTTGGCAAGACGCGCGACGACATGCGCCGCGCGCTGGAAGTTGGCGTGCACTGCTTCAACGTCGAATCGACCGACGAGCTCGAGCGCCTGCAGCAGGTTGCAGCCGAGCTGGGCGCCGTGGCACCGGTTTCGCTGCGGGTCAATCCGGACGTCGATGCCGGAACCCATCCCTACATTTCCACCGGCCTCAAGGAAAACAAGTTCGGCATCGCCATCGCCGACGCCGAGGAGGTTTATGCCCGCGCTCACGAGCTGAGCAACCTGGAAGTTGTGGGCGTCGATTGCCACATCGGCTCGCAGCTCACTACGCTGCCGCCGTTCCTCGATGCGCTTGACCGGCTGCTGGCCTTGATCGACCGCCTCGCCGTGCGTGGCATCCGCATCAAACATCTGGATCTGGGCGGCGGCCTGGGCGTGCGCTATCGCGAGGAGCAGCCACCGCTTGCGGGTGACTACATCCAGGCCGTACGCAAGCGCATCGACGGTCGCGCCCTGGCGCTGGTGTTCGAGCCCGGGCGGTCGATCGTGGCCAATGCTGGGCTGCTGCTGACCCGTGTTGAATACCTCAAGCACACCGAGCACAAGGATTTCGCCATCGTCGACGCAGCGATGAATGACCTCATCCGCCCTGCCCTTTATCAGGCCTGGATGGACGTCGTACCAGTGCAGCCGCGTGAAGGCGAGGCGCGCCACTACGACATCGTCGGCCCGATCTGCGAGACCGGTGACTTCCTTGCCAAGGAGCGTCCGCTGGTACTCGCCGAGGGCGATCTGCTGGCCGTTCGTTCCTCGGGCGCCTATGGTTTCGTCATGAGTTCGAACTACAACACCCGCGGCCGTGCTGCCGAGGTGCTGGTGGATGGCGACGAAGCCTACGAAGTGCGCCGCCGCGAAAGCGTGCAGGAGCTATACGCTGGCGAAAGCCTGCTGCCTGCCTGAGGCCACGACGATGCTTTTGCGTTTTACCAAGATGCACGGCCTGGGCAATGATTTCATGGTCATCGACCTGATCAGCCAGCACGCGCACATCCAGCCCAAGCACGCCAAGCAATGGGGTGATCGGCATACCGGCGTGGGTTTCGATCAGCTGCTGCTGGTCGAGCCGCCGCACAATCCCGACGTGGATTTCCGTTATCGCATCTTCAACTCCGATGGTTCGGAGGTGGAGCAATGCGGTAACGGTGCGCGCTGCTTTGCCCGCTTCGTACTGGACAAGCGCCTGACCATGAAGCGGCAGATCCGCGTCGAGACCAAAGGCGGCATTATCGAGCTGAACATCCGTCCTGACGGGCAGATCAGTGTCGACATGGGCCCGCCTCGCCTGACTCCGGCCGAGATCCCTTTCCTGGCTGATATACAGGCCTTGAGTTATCCACTAGAAGTCGATGGCCAGCAGCTGAATATCGCTGCTGTATCCATGGGCAATCCCCACGCCGTGCTGCGTGTGGAAGACGTCGACAACGCTCCGGTACACGGCCTCGGGCCGAAGATCGAGCATCATTCGCGCTTTCCCCAGCGGGTCAACGCCGGCTTCATCCAAGTAATCGACCGTCAGCACGCCAAGCTGCGAGTTTGGGAACGCGGCGCAGGCGAAACCCAAGCCTGCGGCACCGGCGCCTGCGCGGCGGCAGTCGCTGCGATTCAGCAAGGCTGGATGGATTCCCCGGTGCAGCTCGATCTGCCGGGCGGCCGTCTGTCCATTGAATGGGCAGGCGCTGGACAGCCCGTTATGATGACCGGCCCCGCCGTTCGCGTATTCGAAGGACAGGTTCGCCTATGACCGAGCAAAACCAGGACAAGCCACAGCTGCCGGACGCAGAAGCCGTCGCGGCCTATCTGCGGGCTCATCCGGAGTTCTTTGTCGATCACGACGAGCTGATTTTGGAGCTGCGTATTCCCCATCAGCCCGGCACTGCCGTGTCGCTGGTCGAGCGGCAGGTCAAACTGCTGCGTGAGCGCAACATCGAGGTGCGCCATCGCTTGTCGCACCTGATGGATGTAGCGCGCGATAACGACCGGCTGTTCGACAAAACGCGTCGACTGGTGCTGGATCTGCTGGATGCCAACAGTCTGGAAGAAGTTATCGGCGCGGTGGACGAAAGCCTGCGTCACGAGTTCCAGGTGCCGTTCGTGAGCCTGATCCTGTTCAGCGAAACGCCGCTGCCAGTGGGGCGCAGCGTCACCAGCGCTGAAGCCCAGCAAGCGATCGGCGGGCTGCTCGGCAGCGGCAAGACTGTCTGCGGCGTGCTTCGTCCGCACGAACTGGCTTACCTCTTCGGCGAACAGGAAAGCCGCAGCATCGGCTCGGCGGCAGTGGTCGCCCTGAACCAGCAGCAGGGCATTCTCGCGATTGGCAGCGAAGATCCGCAGCACTACAAGAGCTCACTGGGCACCTTGTTCCTCGGCTACATTGCCGAAGTGCTGACCCGCGTCCTGCCGTCCTACTCCACACCGCTGCGCTCGGTGCGCTGAGCGACCAGCCTCCAGATACGACGGGCTACAGCCTGAGCGTCAGGCGCAGCCCGTAGCTAGCCGGCACTCCCAGGAAGCCGCTCATGCAAACCGACCTCGACGCCTACTTCGAACACTTGCGCAGCGAGCGGCAGATGTCGCCGCATACACTCGACGGCTATCGTCGCGACCTGGCCAAGGTGGTCACCTTCTGTGACAAGCAGCAACTGGCCGACTGGCAGCAGCTAAAGAGTCCGCATGTACGCCAGCTCATTGCCGAGCAGCATCGCCAGGGCCAATCCGGACGCAGCCTCGCTCGGTTGCTGTCGTCGATGCGTGGGCTGTATCGCTATCTCAATCAGGAGGGCCGCTGCGCCCACGATCCGGCTGCCGGCATCTCCGCACCCAAGGGTGAACGGCGCCTGCCGCGACTGCTCGACACTGACCGCGCCATGCAATTGCTCGATGGCGGTATCGAGGACGACTTCATCGGCCATCGTGACCGGGCGATGCTGGAGCTGTTCTATTCATCAGGATTGCGCCTGGCCGAGCTGGTCGGACTTAACCTCGACCAGCTGGACCTGCCCGACGGGCTGATTCAGGTTCAAGGCAAGGGCAACAAGGCGCGGGTGCTGCCCGTCGGCCGCAAAGCGCGCGAAGCCCTTGAGGCCTGGCTGCCCCTGCGTGCGTTGAGCAATCCGTTGGATGGCGCCGTGTTCGTCAGCCAGCAGGGGCGGCGCCTGGGGCCACGAGCAGTGCAGCTACGGGTGCGCCAGGCGGGCGTGCGTGAACTGGGTCAGCACCTGCACCCGCATATGCTCAGGCACAGCTTTGCCAGCCACATGCTGGAATCCTCCCAGGATTTGCGCTCCGTGCAGGAGCTGCTCGGCCATGCAGACATCGGCACCACCCAGATCTATACCCACCTGGACTTCCAGCATCTGGCCAAGGTCTATGACCAGGCGCACCCACGCGCCAAACGCAAGCAAGGCAGTGAACCATGAGTATTCAACTGATCACCTTTGACCTTGACGACACACTGTGGGACGTCGGCCCGGTCATTCACAGCGCGGAGAACAGCCTGCGCGACTGGCTGGGTCAGCATGCACCGCGGCTTGGCGGATTTCCGGTGGAATCGCTCGCCGCGATCCGCCGCATGTTGGTCGAGGCCGAACCTGGTCTCAAGCACCGTATCAGCGAGCTGCGCCGCCGCATCCTGTTCCACGCCTTGCATGACGCCGGCTACTTGGAAGGCGAGGCAGGCACCCTCGCCGATCAGGCATTCGAAGTCTTTCTCGAGGCGCGCCACGCCATCGACCTCTTTCCTGATGTACACCCTACACTTGAGCATCTGGCCAATCACTACACGCTTGGCGTGCTGACCAACGGCAACGCGGACATCCGGCGGCTGGGCTTGGCCGACTATTTCCAGTTTGCCTTGTGCGCGGAGGAGCTGGGGATTGGCAAGCCGGACCCTCGACCGTTCCAGGAAGCGCTCGCGCGAGCGGGCGTAGCCGCCGAGCACGCCGTCCATATCGGCGACCATCCTGACGATGACATCGGCGGAGCGCAGCGCGCTGGCGTTCGTGCCATCTGGTTCAACCCGGGCGGAAAAGCGTGGCAGCACGAAGGCCAGCCCGACGCCGAGGTTCGCAGCCTGGCAGAGTTGCCTGCGCTGCTCGCCCGGTGGCGATAGCCTGACGCTCCCGCAGATACGACAAAGCCCAACACAACCGTGCTGGGCTTCTTAGCGGTCCCGCCTGGCGACGTGACCTATTGTCCAATCAGAACCGCTCGACGTTAGATAGGGCGGCTGCCGTATTTACTGTCGGGCTTCTTCGGCGGATCAGCGACGACGTTGGGTTCGACTTCCTGTACGCGCCCCCCGCGTGCCAGAAACTCTTCCATCGCACGAGCCAGCTCGTCCCGTTCCTTCTGCTTGGCCTCCAGACTTGGCAGCTCTTCGACAACAACCGCCTTGGCCTTCTTTTTACTGGCGGGCGTCGCACGGTCACTGTCAGTGCTTTCGTCGTCGGCGCTGTTTTCGGCTTCGCCGTCATCGGCAGCAGCCAACTCCTCGCCCTCGTCCTCGTCGTTTGTGTCCAGATCGTCTTGTTCTAATTCTTCGTCGCTCATGTTCAACCTCGTACTTGCCAAAGCGGAAGTTATAGCCCAGCGATGTGCTTTGTTCGCCATCGCCAAAAAAAATTCAACATGCCATTCCGTGCAACGTGGCCAGTACTTGCCTGGCGCCACCTTGATCCCGGTGTTCCCCCAGATAGACGCCCTGCCAGGTCCCCAGCGCCAAGCGCCCCTCGCGTACGGGCAAACTCACCTGGCAACCCAGCAGGCTCGCCTTGAAATGTGCCGGCAGATCGTCCGGCCCTTCGTAATCGTGTTCGTAGCCAGCTTCGCCCTGCGGCACAAGACGGTTGAAAAACCGCTCGAAATCGCGCCGGACTGCACCATCGGCATTCTCATTGATGGTCAATGAAGCCGAGGTATGCCGCAGCCACAGGTGTAACAGACCGGCCTCGCATTGTTGCAGTTCCGGCAGCTGTGCAAGCAGCTCGTCGGTTATCAGATGGAAGCCTCGCGGCCTCGGGCGCAGCGTGATGAATGTCTGTCGCCACATTCTCAAAGCCCCCTTCGGCTCCTGAACGCGCGCATTCTAGCGCGGCGCCAGAAAAAACAAAGGGCGCCCTGAGGCGCCCTTATCAACAGCGGTGAACTCAGCGCTTGTTGGTGAACTCCGGATAAGCCTCGAGGCCGCACTCGACAACGTCGACGCCCTCGTATTCTTCCTCTTCGCTCACCCGCAGCCCCATGACCGCTTTGAGGATGCCCCAGACGATCAAGCTGGCAATGAACACCCAGGCGAAGATCGATACCAGGCCCAGCAACTGCGCGCCGAATGTCGCGTCCGCATTGGTCAGCGGCACCGCCAGCAGTCCCCACATGCCCACCACGCCATGCACCGAAATGGCACCGACCGGGTCATCGAGCTTGAGTTTGTCCAGGGCCAGGATGCTGAAGACCACCAGCACGCCACCCACGCCACCGATGAGCACTGACTGCAGCGCGCTCGGGGTCAATGGCTCAGCGGTAATGGCAACCAGACCCGCCAGTGCACCGTTGAGGACCATGGTCAGATCCGACTTGCCGAACAGCAGACGTGCCGTGATCAGCGCCGCAACCAGACCACCGGCGGCCGCCATGTTGGTGTTGGTGAACACCTGAGCCACCGCGTTGGCGTCTTCGATGGTGCTCATCTTCAGCTGCGAACCGCCGTTGAAGCCGAACCAGCCCATCCACAGGATAAAGGCACCCAGGGTCGCCAACGGCAGGTTGGCGCCGGGGATCGCGTTGATCTGTCCGTTAGGGCCGTACTTACCCTTGCGCGGACCAAGCAGCAGCACGCCAGCCAGGGCAGCGGATGCGCCCGCCATGTGCACCAGACCAGAGCCCGCGAAGTCGAGGAAACCGGCCGCATCGAGGAAACCGCCGCCCCACTTCCAGAAGCCCTGTACGGGATAGATCACGCCAGTCATCACCACCGCGAAGGCGATGAATGCCCAGAGCTTCATCCGCTCGGCCACTGCACCCGACACCACTGACATGCAGGTTGCGGCGAAGACGACCTGGAAGAAGAAGTCGGCACGGGTCGAGTAATAAGGCGCGTCCTCGCCCCCTGCGGCGACTACGTCGACGGCGTTCTCGTCACCGATCAGGAAGCCCAGGCTCGGCAGGATCCCGCCGTCCGGACTGGAATACATGATGTAGTAACCGATCAGCAGGTACATGATCGATGCCACGGCGTAGAGCACGATGTTCTTGGTGAGGATTTCAGCGGTGTTTTTCGCCCGAACCAAACCGGCTTCGAGCATGGAAAAACCGGCCGCCATCCACATCACCAGCGCACCGCAAATGAGGAAGTAGAAGGTATCGAGTCCGTACTGGACGGGTATCAAAGCTGTGCTATCCATTTTTTATCACCTTTTGCCGAGCGCCTTACAGCGCTGTTCGGTTAAGGCGCCCGGGTTGGCTCCGGGCGCACTCCGTGTGCTTACAGGTTGTAGCCGCGCTCGTTGTGCAGGCTGAGGTCCAGGCCGATGGTTTCTTCTTCTTCGGTGACACGCAGCCCCATCACCACATCGATCACCTTGAGGATCACGAAGGTGACGATGGCGGTGTAGACGACGGTGAAGAGCACGCCCTTGAACTGGATCCACAGCTGCAGTGCGATGTTTTCCACCTCACCGAAGCCGCCCAGTGCCGGGGCCGCAAACACACCCGTCAACAGCGCGCCGACGATGCCGCCGACCCCGTGCACACCAAAGGCGTCCAGGGAATCGTCGTAACCGAGCTTGCGTTTAAGGCTGGTGGCACAGAAGAAGCAGATAACGCCCGAGGCGAGACCGATAATCAGCGCGCCCATCGGGCCGACCGTGCCGGCGGCTGGTGTAATGGCAACCAGGCCGGCCACCACACCTGAAGCGATGCCCAGCGCGCTGGGTTTGCCGTGGGTCAGCCACTCAGCAAACATCCAGCTCAGCGCAGCCGCAGCAGTGGCGATCTGGGTAACCAGCATGGCCATGCCTGCGGTGCCATTGGACGCGAGCGAGGAACCGGCATTGAAGCCAAACCAGCCGATCCAGAGCATCGCCGCGCCGACCAGGGTCAGGCCGAGGTTGTGCGGCGCCATCGGGGTGGTCGGAAAGCCCTTGCGCTTGCCGAGCACGATGCACGCCACGAGGCCAGCAATACCCGCGTTGATGTGGACCACGGTGCCGCCCGCAAAATCAAGCACGCCCCAGTCCCACATCAGGCCGCCGTCGCCGCCCCAGACCATATGGGCGATTGGCGCATATACCAGCGTGAACCAGACGCCCATGAATACCAGCATCGCGGAGAACTTCATGCGCTCGGCGAAGGCACCGACGATCAGCGCCGGGGTAATGATGGCGAAGGTCATCTGGAAGGTGATGAACACGCTTTCCGGTACGGTGCCGGTGAGGCTGTCGGGCGTCAGGCCGCTCAGGAATGCACGCCCGAGTCCGCCGACGAAAGAATTGAGGTTGGTGACGCCTGCTTCCATGCCAGCCGTGTCGAACGCCAGGCTGTAGCCGTAGACCATCCACAGGATGCTCATCAGGCCGGTGATGGCGAAGCACTGCATCATGACCGAGAGGATGTTCTTGGAACGGACCATGCCGCCGTAGAACAGCGCCAGGCCTGGAATCGTCATGAACAGCACCAGCGCAGTGGCTGTGAGCATCCATGCCGTATCGCCGGAATCAAGCGTTGCCTCCTGCGCCATGGCGATGCCGGGGCTTATCAGAGACAAAAGGGCTCCTAGCCCTGCGAATTTTCGCAGAGTCATGGTTTTACTCCTGGGGCGTGGGGTTCGTAGGCCTGCTAGGCAGGCAATCGCAAATGCTCGAGCGGTGCGTGGCGACGTGTCGGGCGTTACCGCCCGGTCAAACGTGCGCTACGCGCCGGAACGTCAGATTGCGTCGGTATCGGTTTCGCCAGTGCGGATGCGAATGGCTTGCTCCAGATTCACGACGAAGATCTTGCCGTCGCCAATCTTCCCGGTGTTGGCCGCCTTGGTGATGGCCTCGATCACGCGATCGAGCTGGTCATCGGCGATTGCTACGTCGATCTTCACCTTCGGCAGAAAATCGACCACGTATTCAGCCCCGCGATAAAGCTCGGTATGACCTTTCTGGCGACCGAAACCCTTGACCTCGGTGACCGTGATGCCTTGAACGCCAATCTCGGACAGCGACTCGCGTACGTCGTCCAGCTTGAACGGCTTGATGATGGCAGTGACTAGTTTCATGAAACTTCTCCCGTTTAGGTGGACTTGCCCCAGAAGTACGAACCCGGCTCAAGTCTAAGCGCAGTGTCTGGCTCTTGTAACGCGCCGGCGTTGCCGAGCGACCATCCGACACCATCAACCGATCCGACGAAACGTCCCGAATCGCCTATGCACCGCAACCTGCTGGTGCATACGTCACATGGACCTAAGCAGAATCAATGCCAGCTTTTTGCAACGCCCGGCCTCAGGCGCTCCGCAAAGGAGGCGCGAGCCCGCGGCACAACCCGCCCGCCGGATCACGCACCATGCCGGTGCATGGCAGCGCAACGGCGTGCCCGCAATCGTGCACTGGCGCCGGCCGGACGGCTGAACAGCCCGTGCTACACTGCGCGTCGCTCAGATACAGGTGATGCTCATGTTCCCACCCAAAGCTTTTCTCGACGCCGTCGGCGCCCAGGCCTCACGGCTTTTCAGCGGTGAAAACCCCTTGCCTCGCGCGGAAGTGGAAGCCCAGCTCAAAGGCATCGTGCAAGGTGCGCTGAGCAAGCTCGATGTGGTCAGCCGCGAAGAATTCGACAGTCAGATGGTGGTGCTTGCGCGCACCCGCGCGAGGCTCGAAGCCCTCGAAGCCAAGGTCGCCGAGCTGGAAGAGAAACTCGCGCCACCCGCCTCCAAATAGGCCGGCTGGCGTCACGATCAAAGGAGTGATCGGATGTCCCTCGCAATTGTCCACAGCCGCGCCCAGGTCGGCGTGGAAGCGGCCACCGTGACGGTGGAGGCGCACCTCGCCAACGGGCTGCCTTCGCTGGCTCTGGTTGGCTTGCCGGAAACGGCCGTCAAGGAAAGCAAGGATCGCGTGCGCAGCGCGATCCAGACGTCCGGCTTCGACTTTCCGGCTCGACGAATTACCCTCAACCTCGCTCCAGCCGATCTACCGAAGGATGGTGGCCGTTTCGATCTGGCCATTGCGCTGGGCATATTGGCGGCGAGCGGTCAGATTCCCGCCGACCGCCTCGACACGCTCGAATGCCTGGGCGAGCTGGCGCTTTCCGGCTCACTGAGACCGGTTCAGGGCGTGCTGCCTGCAGCGCTCGCGGCCCGCCAGGCCGGGCGTGCCCTGTTGGTACCGCGAGCCAATGCCGAGGAAGCCAGCCTGGCGTCGGGATTGGTGGTCTACGCGGCCGACCATTTGCTGGAAGTCGCTGCACATTTCAACGGTGTGACTCCGATCGAACCGTTCCAAGCCCAAGGGCTGTTGCGTCAGGTGCTGCCCTACCCTGATCTCGCTGATGTGCAAGGCCAGGCGGCAGCCAAGCGTGGGTTGTTAGTGGCCGCAGCAGGTGGCCACAACCTGTTGCTGTCAGGACCTCCTGGTACCGGCAAGACCTTGCTGGCCAGCCGGCTACCCGGCCTACTTCCGCCTCTGGATGAACAGGAAGCGCTGGAAGTCGCCGCGATTCAGTCTGTCGCCAGTCAGTCACCGCTGGCGCATTGGCCACAGCGCCCTTTTCGGCAGCCCCATCACAGTGCATCAGGGCCAGCACTGGTGGGCGGCGGCAGTCGGCCCAGGCCGGGCGAAATCACCCTGGCGCATCAGGGCGTGCTATTTCTCGATGAGCTCCCCGAGTTCGACCGCAAAGTCCTCGAGGTTCTACGCGAGCCGCTGGAATCCGGCTGCATCGTCATCGCGCGGGCACGCGATAAGGTGCGCTTCCCGGCACGTTTCCAGTTGGTCGCGGCGATGAACCCCTGCCCGTGCGGCTACCTGGGCGACCCGAGCGGTCGCTGCCGCTGTTCGCCGGACCAGATTCAACGCTACCGCGGCAAGCTCTCCGGGCCGCTGCTTGATCGCATTGACCTGCATCTGACGGTCGCTCGAGAAGCCACCGCGTTGAACGCACCGCTGGCGGGCAACGAAACCACGCAGCGGGTCGCCGCCCAGGTGGCCGAAGCGCGGCGCATTCAGCTCAAGCGACAGGGCTGCGCCAACGCCTTCCTCGATCTTGCCGGTTTGCGCCGTTATTGCGCATTGCAGCCTGAAGACCAGCAGTGGCTCGAGCGCGCCTGCGAGCGCCTCGGACTGTCGCTACGCGCTGCACACCGGATCCTCAAGGTCGCACGCACACTTGCAGATATTCAGCAGGCCGAATCCATTGGTCGCGCGCACCTGGCCGAGGCATTGCAGTACCGGCCCGGAAGCCAGGCGGGTTGAACCCAGGGACCGAACCCATTGCAGGCTCAACGGTGATGAACCTGGCTCACGCAGCCGCCTGAAAAGACCAAAAAAAACGCTGCACATGGCTGCATCGTGCGGTCACATCCAAGCGCCCCACCCCCAACGCCAGGGTGCGGGCCCGGTCTAAAGCTGACCGATATGTTAGATTGCGTCCTCTTCGCCACAGGCGGCCACTCCCCAATCTGTAATCAAGGAGCGCAGCATGGAGGCCAACAAGTCTTCCTCTCCCACCCTCAATCCCCCGGTGTTCTACGGTTCTGCCGTACTCATCCTGTTGCTGGTGATCTACAGCGTCGCTACCCCGGAACACGCTCAAGGCGTGTTCAGCGACGTCCAGGCCTGGATCATTGCCAACGTCAGCTGGCTCTACATTCTTGCTGTTGCGGTCATCCTGCTGATGGTCGTGCTGCTGGCGCTCAGCCGTTATGGCGAGATCAAGCTGGGCCCTGACCACAGCGAGCCGGACTACAGTTATCTGACCTGGTTTTCGATGCTGTTTTCGGCAGGTATGGGTATCGGCCTGATGTTCTTCGGCGTGGCCGAGCCGGTCATGCACTTCCTCTCGCCTCCGGTGGGCGAAGGCGGCACCGTCGCCGCTGCGCGCGAAGCCATGAAGATCACCTTCTTCCACTGGGGCCTGCATGCCTGGGCCATCTACGCCATCGTCGCGATGATCCTGGCCTACTTCAGTTTTCGCCAGGGACTGCCACTGACCCTGCGCTCAGCCCTGTATCCACTGATTGGCGAGCGCATTCATGGGCCGATTGGGCATGCGGTGGACATCTTCGCCATCATCGGTACCGTGCTGGGGGTTGCCACCTCGCTGGGGCTCGGTGTCACCCAGATCAACACTGGGTTGAATCACCTCTATGGCCTACCCATCTCCGTACCGGTGCAGATCATGCTGATCGCCGGAACGACCGTCCTGGCCACCATCTCGGTGGTCACCGGCCTGGACAAGGGCGTACGGCGACTGTCCGAGCTGAACCTGACGCTGGCCGTCCTGCTGTTGATACTGGTGCTGGTCGCCGGCCCGACCGTGTTCATCCTGCAGACCTTCGTGCAGAACACCGGTAACTACTTCTCCCAGATCGTCACCGCGACGTTCAACCTCTATGCCTACGAACCGAACGACTGGATCGGCGGCTGGACCCTGTTTTACTGGGGCTGGTGGCTGGCCTGGTCGCCCTTTGTTGGCCTGTTCATCGCGCGCATTTCGCGCGGCCGCACCATCCGTGAATTCGTCACCGGCGTGCTGCTGGTGCCGACAGCCTTCACCCTGCTGTGGATGACGGTATTCGGTGACACGGCCATTCACATGATTCTCTGGGACCATGTCACCAGTCTGGGCGAAGCCATCGAGCGCGACAGTTCACTGGCATTGTTCGCCTTCCTCGAATACTTCCCCTTCGCCTCGCTGCTGTCGCTGATCGCCATCATCATGGTGGTGGTGTTCTTCGTCACCTCGGCAGACTCCGGCGCCCTGGTGGTGGACATGCTCGCCTCCGGCGGCATGGACAAGACGCCGACCTGGCAGAGGGTGTTCTGGGCCGCTTCCATGGGCATCGTCGCAATCGCACTGCTGCTCGCCGATGGGCTGACCGCTCTGCAGACAGCGACCATTGCCAGTGCCTTGCCCTTCACCGTGGTGCTGCTCTGCGCCATGTGGGGACTGCTCAAGGCGCTGCGCGTGGATGCCACCAAGCAGGGCCTGCGCTACCAGGCAGTCAGCACTACCCCGACCGCTCCGCAGTCCGAGGGTGGCTGGCGCAGCCGGGTGCAGAACATGACCCGCTATCCGCGCCGTCGCGATGTTGAACGCTTCCTCAACGAAATCGCAGCACCCGCCTGCGCCGCCGTCGCCGAGGAGTTAAGCAAGCAGGGTTATGGGGTCGAGCTGACCATGGGCGAGGACAACCGAACCGGGCTGCATATCACCCACGAAGGCGCCCCCGATTTCTTCTATCAGGTGCGCCCGCGCGGCTATCCGATGCCGAGCTTCGTCGCGACCGAGGAGGAGGATGGCGATGAGCCCACCTACTTCCGCGCCGAGGTCCATCTCAAGGAAGGCGGGCAGAACTACGATGTGATGGGCTGGAGCCGAGACGGCGTGATTGGCGACATCCTCGACCAGTACGAGAAGCACATGCACTTCCTGCACATGGTTCGCTGATGCACTGCGCCGGGCTCTTGCCCGGCGCTTCGTTTCAACCGCTGGCTTCGGCCGCGTATCCGCCATTGAGAAAAGAGCCAAGCTCGGCCAGCGGCAGCGGCTTGCTGATCAGATAGCCTTGCACCTGGTCTGCACCGAAGCGCCGCAATTGGCCGAGTTGCGCCGCCCCCTCCACGCCTTCGGCCACCACTTCCAATCCCAGGTTGTGCGCCAGATCGATCATCGCGCGAACCAGCCGGCCGTTCTGGGGCCGCGCGGCCATCTGGTCGACGAAACTCTTGTCTATCTTCAGCAGGCTGATCGGCAGTCGGCTGAGGTGTACGAACGACGAGAATCCGGTTCCGAAATCATCCAGCGAGAAGCGCACACCTAACGCGGCCAAGGCGTTCATGGTGCCGCGCACCTGGTCGCTGCGCCGCATCACTGCGGTTTCGGTAAGTTCGAACTCCAGCCAGTGCGGGTCGACACCGCGCTCCGCGATGAGCCGCTGAAGGGTTTTCAGCAACTGGCTGTCCTGAAACTGGCGGAACGACAGGTTGACGGCCATGTGCAGCTCGCCTGCACCGCTTTCGCGCAGGCTTTGCATGTCACGCAGCGCCCGTGAGATCACCCAGTAGCCGAGCGGTACGATCAAGCCGCTTTCTTCGGCCATGGGGATGAATTCGTCCGGCCCAAGAAGCCCTCGTTCGGCATGCGGCCAGCGCACCAGTGCCTCCATGCCTACGATGCGACCTGTATCGATGCAGAGCCGCGGCTGATAGTGCAGCTCAAGGTCATCGCGCCGCAGCGCTCGCCGCAACTCGCCTTCAAGGTCGGCAAGGTGACAGGCGCTACGGTTGACCCGCTCGTTGTAGAGATACCAGGTACAGCCTTGATTCGCTTTCGCTTGGCGCATGGCCACCTGCGCCAGCCAGAGCAGCTGATCGGGGTCTGTATCGGCCTTGGCGTGCGCCAGCCCGAGACTGCAGCCAAGCATCAGGGTATCGCCGTCAATCCAGTAGGGTTCGGCCATCGCCTCGACGATTCGGTCTGCGATCTGCTCCGCACGATGCGGCTGACGCTCTGTGTCGAGTAACAACGCAAACTCGTCGCCGCCCAGACGGGCCAGGGTGTCACCCACTTCCAGCTGCGCCTTCAAGCGCGCCACGACCTGCAGAATCAGACGATCCCCCGCCTGATGCCCAAGGGCATCGTTGACCCGGCGAAAGTTGTCCAGGTCCAGGCAACCGAACGTCAGACCTTGCCCCTCATGCTCGGCCAGGCGCGATGCGAGCAACGCCTGAAAACCCTGGCGATTGGCGATGCCAGTCAGCGGATCCTGTACGGCCAGTCTCTGCAGCGCGCCCTCCAGGTTGCACCGTTCGCGCGCATAACGCACACAGCGCCCCACCATGTCCGTGCTCAAGCGAGGGCCGGGGAGCCAGTCGATGACACCCTCTGGCAGATCCGCAGGTTCATCTTCGAGCAACAGCACGGTAGGCCAGGGAAAGTGCGCCGCCGCGGGGCGACAGCCCGGCGTGGCAATCAACAGGGCGTGGCTGGACTCGGCAAGCAGAGCGGTGGCGGCCGACCAGTCTTCGGCCACACTCAGCCGATGACGGCCGTGCACAGACGAAAGGGCAACCTGAAGCTCTTCGGTCCACCTGGGCACATCGGCCAGCAGAACCAGACGCATGGGTTGTTTAGACGATCTCACGGTGTTTCCCCGGTTCGAACGGAGCTGGAGGTGGCTCGCCACCTCGACGGTTACACCTCCCTGTGTGAAGCGGGGCGGCAAGCTGAGCAGCCTAAAACGGGCGCCGCGCGCATAGACTAGTGCATCGTGACGAATAACCCAGCCCTGTCGGCGACGACCGGTAGCGCCAGGGCCCGGCCGTTACCAATTAGCGGGGCCAGCCCTGCTAAACTCTCGCCCCCGCTTCAACAGACCAAACGAGAATGTCCCGACTTAATCCCCGGCAGCAGGAAGCCGTGAACTACGTCGGCGGCCCCATGCTGGTGCTCGCCGGTGCCGGTTCCGGCAAAACCAGCGTGATCACTCGCAAGATTGCCTATCTGGTGCAGCAGTGCGGCATCCAGGCCCGCCACATCGTCGCCATGACCTTCACCAACAAGGCCGCACGCGAGATGAGGGAACGCGTCGGCACGCTGCTCAAAGGTGCCGAGGCGCGCGGGCTGACCGTATCCACCTTCCACAACCTGGGGATGAACATCATCCGCAAGGAATACGCGCGTCTGGGCTACAAGCCCGGCTTCTCGATCTTCGATGACGGCGACATCAAGGCGCTGCTCACCGACATCATGCAGAAGGAGTATTCCGGCGATGACGGCGCAGACGAGATCAAGAACTACATCGACAGCTGGAAGAACGACCTGATCCTGCCTGACGAGGCCTTGGCCAACGCGCGCAACCCCAAGGAACAGACTGCCGCCATCGTCTACCTGCACTACCAGCGCACGCTCAAGGCATACAACGCGGTGGACTTCAACGACCTGATCCTGCTGCCGGTCAAGCTCTTTCAGGAGCACGCCGACATCCTGGAGAAGTGGCAGAACCGTATCCGCTACCTGCTGGTCGACGAATACCAGGACACCAACGCCAGCCAGTATCTGCTGGTGAAACTGCTGGTCGGCATGCGCAACCAGTTCACCGTAGTTGGTGACGACGACCAGTCGATCTACGCCTGGCGCGGCGCGCGCCCGGAAAACCTGATGCTACTCAAAGAGGACTACCCGTCCTTGAAGGTGGTGATGCTGGAGCAGAACTACCGCTCTACCAGCCGCATCCTCAAATGCGCCAACATCCTCATCGCCAACAACCCGCACGTGTTCGAGAAACAGCTTTGGTCGGACATGGGCCACGGCGACGAGATCCGCGTGATCCGCACGCGCAACGAGGACGCCGAGTGCGAGCGCGTCGCGCTGGAGATCCTCACCGAGCACCTGCGGACCCAGCGCCCCTACAGCGATTTCGCCATTCTTTATCGTGGCAACTACCAGGCCAAGCTGATGGAGCTGAAGCTGCAGCACCACCAGATTCCCTATCGCCTGTCCGGCGGCACCAGCTTCTTCGCGCGCCAGGAGGTGAAGGACCTGATGAGCTACTTCCGCCTGCTGGTGAACCCGGACGACGATAACGCCTTCCTGCGAGTCATCAACGTGCCGCGCCGCGAGATCGGCTCCACCACCCTGGAAAAGCTCGGCAACTACGCCAACGAGCGCAAGATCAGCATGTACGCCGCCGCCGACGAGATCGGCCTGGGCGAGCACCTCGACGCTCGCTTCACCGAACGCCTGGCGCGCTTCAAACGTTGGATGGACCGCGTGCGCCAGGAGTGCGCGCAAAACGATCCGATCGCCGCCATTCGCAGCATGGTGATGGACATCGACTACGAGAACTGGCTACGGCAGAACGCCTCCAGCGACAAGGTGGCCGATGCACGCATGGGCAACGTCTGGTTCCTCGTCGATGCGCTGAAAAGCACGCTGGAAAAAGACGAAGACGGCGACATGACCATTGAGGACGCCATCGGCAAGCTGGTGCTGCGCGACATGCTCGAGCGCCAGCAGGAAGAGGAGGAAGGCGCCGAAGGTGTGCAGATGATGACCATGCACGCCTCCAAGGGCCTGGAATTCCCCTCGGTGTACATCATCGGCTTCGAGGAGGAGATCCTGCCGCACCGCTCCAGCATCGAGTCCGACACCATCGAAGAAGAGCGGCGCCTGGCCTACGTCGGCATCACCCGCGCCAAACGCAACCTGGCGCTGACCTTTGCCGCCAAGCGCAAGCAGTACGGCGAGGTGATCGACTGCACGCCGAGCCGCTTCCTTGACGAGCTGCCGCCCGAGGATCTGGTCTGGGAAGGCCAGGAAGACGCACCGGTCGAAGTCAAAGCGGCCCGCGGCAACGATGCGCTGGCGGCGATGCGAGCGATGTTGAAGAAGTAGCCGCAGGCGGTTCAGGCAGACGTAGGGTGGATCACGCTCCATCGATCCACCGGGTCGCGATTGACCGGGTGGGGAGCCAGCGGGTGGCGATCCACCGGCGGGCAATTCACCACATGACGCCGCACCGAGCGGGACCACGGTGGATGAAAACGGCTTCATCCACCCTACCCATTGCCGACCGAGCAGCCGCCGTAGGGTGCATCTCGCTACATCGATCCACCGGGTGGTGCTCCACCGGCACTTCACGGTGGATGTGAGAAGCGACATCCACCCTACGGCACCTCAACCGCTGACAATCGCCTCGAGCTCCCCGGCCGCCACCCGCAGGCGCGGCACGAACACCAGCAGCGACTCCATCGAGCAGCGAATCACCGGCGCATGGGTGAACAGGCAGGCGCTTAGCTCGCCGCGGCCATCGCGCACCGGCACGGCGCAGGCGACCATGCCATCGATAAACTCCTCCGAATCGGTGGCCAGCTCCTCTTCGCGAATCCGCACCAGATCGTCACGCAAGGCACTGAGGTCGGTCAGCGTATTGCGCGCCAGCTGCCGAATCGGCAGGCGCGGCAGGATCCGCTCGAGCTGATCACCCGGCAACGAAGCGAGATAGAGCTTGCCGCTGGCGGTGCACCAGAGCGGCGTGTGGCTGCCGATGGGCAGGTTGATCTGCAGCGGCCAGTTGGTCTGCACCCGGTCGAAATAGAGCATGTCCAAACCATCGGGCACGGACAGGCCGCAGGTTTCGCCAATCTCGTCGGACAGCTGGCGCAGGATTGCCTGACGCAAGGCCTTGTGCCGACCACTGCCGAGGATATTCACCGCCGTGGCGTGCAGCCGATCGCCCGGCAGCAGGCCGCCACGCAGGCCGAACTGCAGAAAACCCTCCTTCTCCAGTGTTTGCACCAGGCGATGGGCGCTGGCCTTCGGAATATCCAGTTTTTCCGCCAGCGCGCTGGGTGTCAGGGGCTCCGTTGCGCCAGCCACGGCTTCGATGATTTCCAGCACACGGGTGATGGAAGAGCCTTTTTCGCGGGAAGTGCTGCGCATCGTCTGCCTTGTTGTTCAAAAGAGTGGACCGCCATGGCGCGGAATGAGCGTATCGACGCATGTGGGCTGAACACGCTGGCGGGCTGAAGCCCACCCTACGCGCGTCTATTCATGATCCGCATGGAGAAATTCGCACCCAGGGCGGATTACCTCTGCCCGCACCATGACGATTTTCATCGAGGAAGAGAGGCGCACTTCCGCCGCCCGTGCATGCCCGGTTCTGTAGGGTGGGCTTCAGCCCACCAAGACGCGCCCCTGCAAATGCTACTTCATCGTCGGCATCGAGAAATCCGCCCCGGCTCGGATGCCGGTCGGCCAACGCCGGGTCACGGTCTTCATCCGGGTGAAGAAACGCACGCCGTCCGGACCGTGCATGTTCAGCGGGCCGAAGATCGAGCGCTTCCAGCCGCCAAAGCAGTGGAACGCCATCGGCACCGGGATCGGTACGTTGACGCCAACCATGCCGACCTTCACCTCTTCCTCGTACTGCCGTGCGGTGTCGCCGTCACGGGTGAAGATCGAGGTGCCGTTACCGAACTCGTGGTCGTTGACCAGCTTCAGCGCTTCGTCGAAGGACTGCACCCGCACCACGACCAGCACCGGACCGAAAATCTCCTCTTTATAGATGCGCATCTCCGCCGTTACGCGGTCGAACAGGGTCGGGCCGACGTAGAAGCCGTTCTCGTAGCCCTCGACTTTCAACCCGCGCCCGTCGCAGACCAGTGTCGCGCCTTCTTCGACGCCTAGGTCGATGTAGCTGGAGACCTTCTGCTGATGCTCGCGAGTGACCAGCGGGCCCATGTGCGGCTCGGGTTCGACACCCGTGCCAGGGCCGGTGCGCATCTGGCCGATTTCGCCCTTGAGCATTTCGACCAGGTTGTCGGCCACTTCGTCGCCGACGCAGACCGCCACCGAGATGGCCATGCACCGCTCACCGGCTGAACCGTAGGCGGCGCCCATCAACGAGCCCACCACTTGCTGCGGATCGGCGTCCGGCATGATCACCATGTGGTTCTTGGCGCCGCCCAGGGCCTGGCAGCGCTTACCGTGCGCCGAGGCGGTGCTGTAGATGTACTCGGCAATCGGCGTCGAGCCTACAAAACTCACCGACTGCACGCGCTCATCGGTCAGCAGCACGTCCACCGCTTCCTTGTCGCCGTTAACGATGTTCAGCACGCCCGCCGGCAGTCCGGCTTCGGCCAGCAGCTCCCCAAGCAGCATGGTCGCGCTCGGGTCCTTTTCCGAAGGCTTGAGGACAAAAGTATTCCCGCAGGCGATGGCCACCGGCAGCATCCACAGCGGCACCATGGCCGGGAAGTTGAACGGGGTGATGCCGACGCAAACGCCCAGCGGCTGCATCAGCGAGTTGGAATCGATGTCGCGCCCGACATTGGGCGAGAACTCGCCCTTGAGCAGATGTGGGATGCCGCAGGCGAACTCCACCACTTCAAGGCCGCGAGTGACTTCGCCCTGAGCGTCTGAAAAAACCTTGCCGTGCTCCAGAGAGATCAGCCGGGCGACGTCGTCGCGACGCGCTTCAAGCAGCGCCTTGAAGCGGAACATAACGCGCGCCCGAACCAGCGGCGGTGTCTTGGACCAGCCTTCGAAGGCTGCCTGGGCGGCTGCAATGGCCTCACGGGTTTCGTCCGCCGAAGACAGCGACACATAGAGGCGCGGCTCACCGGTAGCGGGGTTATAGACGGTGGAGTGGCGTTCGGAGCGGCCAGCGACGGCCTCGTTGTTGATCAGGTTGCCGAGGGTCTGCATGGGGTCACTCCTGGTTCCAGACGGTTTCGTAAAGGTCGATGATTTCCGCTTCGGTAGGCACGCGCGGGTTGTTGCCGGGCGAGCCCGAGACCAGCGCCTGCTTGGCCATGGTTTCGCGCAGTTCGAAGAAGCGCTCGCGGGTAATGCCGAACTGCTCGGGGCTGGGCACCTGCAGTTCCTGGTTGATCGCGCGCAGCTCGGTCAGCAGCTTTTCATTGGCCGCTTCGACGCTGTCGGTTTGCGCCGCCACGCCCATGGCGCGGGCACAGTCGGCATAGCGCTCGGGCGCGGCGGGAATGGAAAACGCGGTGATCGCCGGCAGCAGCATGGCGTTGGACAGCCCGTGCGGCACATGGAAGAACGCGCCAATGGGCCGGCTCATGCCATGCACCAGCGCCACCGAGGCATTGGAGAAGGCGATGCCCGCCAGTGTCGCACCGAGCATCATCGCCTCACGGGCCTGGCGGTTGCCGGGCTCGTGGAACGCCGGTCGCAAGTTCGGCGCCAGCAGGCGCATGGCTTCAAGCGCCTGTGAGTCGCTGTAGAGGCTGGCCTTGCGGCTGACGTAGGCCTCGATGGCGTGAGTCAGCGCATCGATGCCGGTGTCGGCGGTTACCCGTGGCGGCAGCGACAGGGTCAGTTCGTAGTCGATCAAGGCGGCGACAGGCATGAAGCCGAGGCCGGCGCAGAGCATTTTCTCGTCGCTGGTTTCGTCAGTGATGATGGTGAAACGCGTCGCTTCCGAGCCGGTCCCCGCCGTGGTGGGAATCGCGATCAGCGGCAGGCCGGCTTCGCTGACATCGCGCGGGAAGCGATAGTCGCGCATCTCACCGCCGAACTTGCCGAGGATACCGATGGCCTTGGCCGAGTCGATCGGGCTGCCGCCGCCCAGGGCGATGATCGAGTCATAGTTGCCCTGACGGACCATCTCGACGCCAGCACGAATCGATGCCGCAGTCGGCTCCGGCAGGGTGTCGGCAAAGCAGTCGCTGGGGATGTCGGCCTTGGCCAGCGTCTCGCTGATGCGCGCTACATAGCCGAGCTCGACCATCATCCGGTCGGTGACGATCAGCGGCCGTTTGCAGCCAAGGTTCTGGAGTACGGAAACAATCTGCTGACTGGCGCCGGCGCCGACTTCCATCAGGCGCGGCAGGACGATGCGGTGGCTCATGATGTTCTCCGGGGGGCGGTCGCGGGACGTACTACACCGGCGATAGCGCCGAACGAAGCCCGAGATGACGCTGGTCTCGATTGCTATGTTGAGACAGTTCGTCTCACTTGGCTCTGAGACTAGAAACAACCCATGCAGCCGTCAACCTAAAAACGAGACATTTTTTCTCGTTATAGGTCATCAAGCATTACGTCGGCGCTCGTATTAGGGAAGCGAGCAGCCGCCGGATCGGTCACTGATCTCGCAGTAGCGAGCTTGCTCGCGTTTTACCAAGTAGACGCCAAACTCCGAGCGCTACAGGCGAGCAGAAGCCGCTGAGCTTCCAAGACTTCTTGGGGAACCGCTACCTGCCGGGATCGGCCAGCCGCCGCAGCAAATCGTCGCCTTCGCTCTGCAGGCGTCGGCGTGTCTGCCCGGCCTGTTCACGTGTCGCTCCGCTGTCGAGGCTCGGCATATCAGCATCGACGTTGATCAGCGCCGCGCTGAGCCCCGCATGAATCAGCACGGCCCCTGCCTGAACATCGCTTTGCACGTTCGGGTCGGTAAGCGGCCAGGCATCGACGGCAAGTTCGAGCGCCTCCAGGCAGCAATGCGCCAGGGCCAGCGGCACTGCACAGGCCTGACGCGCCGCCGCCTGCTTGTCCTCGACTTCGCCTTCACGGGCAGCGCTCAGGTAGTCACTGAACGCCTGCATGTCGTCGTCGGCAAAGGCTCCCGGTCGGCCCAGCAGCGCTTCAGCGGCCTGTAGCGCTTGCAGGCGCGCCGGGTTGGCACCGTGCGCCTCACTGATGCGCAGCCCCTTCACCACCAGCGCCAAGCCGATATCGGCGGTGACAGCGGCGGCCGCACCGCAACCGGGCGTCGGCCTGTCAGCCGCCGCCGCGGCGCGAAAGTCTGCCAATGGTTGCGCCCAGATGCCCTCGCCTCTGCTCATGCGTCTACCTTCAGCTAGCCTGCGCCTTGCCGTCGCCCCAGTGCAGCAGCACATCGAGCATGCGGTTGGAGAATGCCCATTCGTTGTCGTACCAGGCCAGCACCTTGACCAGATCACCCTGCACGCGGGTATGGCTGAGGTCGGCCACGCACGAGGTCGGATGGCCAAAGAAGTCGCGGGATACCAGCGGCAGGTCGTTGCACTCCATAACCCCGAGCGGCATCTTCTGCGCACCGTCGCGCAAGATCTGGTTGATCGCCTCGACGCTGCCCGGTGCGCGTTCGGCAGTGAAGGTCAGGTCGACCAGCGACACATTGGGCGTTGGCACCCGCACCGCCAGGCCATCCAGCCGCCCGGCCAGTTCGGGCAGCACCAAGCCGATGGCCTTCGCCGCGCCGGTGGTCGAGGGAATCATCGACTCCGCGGCCGCACGGGCGCGGTAGAGATCCTTGTGCGCCTTGTCCAGCAGGCTCTGGTCGTTGGTGTAGGAGTGCACCGTGTTGAGCAGGCCCTGGCGGATGCCAACCGCTTCGTGCAGCACCTTCGCCATCGGTGCCAGGCAGTTGGTGGTGCAGGAGGCATTGGAGATCACCTTTTGGTCGCCCAACAGCTCGTGATTGACGCCGTAGACCACCGTGAGGTCTGCACCATCGAGCGGGTGCGAGGCAAACACCCGCTGCGCACCCGCCTGCAAATGCTGGTCGATCAGGTCTCGCTTCTTGAACTTGCCGGAGCATTCCAGCACAACGTCAACGCCCAGCTGCTTCCAAGGTAGCTGCGTAGGGTCCCGCTCCTGCAGTAGGCGGATCGACTGGCCGCGGATCTGCATCACGTCATCGCGCAGATCGACCTGGCCGTGGAACCTTCCAAAGGTGGTATCGAAGCGCGTCAGGTGGGCCATGGCCGACCGCTCGCTGAGGTCATTGATCGCTTCGATGTGGATCTGATTTTCCAGATTTCGCTCGAACAGGGCTCGCAGTACAGCTCGGCCGATACGGCCATAACCGTTGATAGCAATACGCAACATGGCGGTCTCCTGGTGTCGTTGAGGCTGGTGAAGGTTAGTCGGAGTATCCTGGGTCGCGTTCAGTACCGTCCGACGGAGATCAACGAATAGGGGAAACCGGAGCACCGCTCGTCAGTCGTAACTCTCACAGGTCCGTTGCGCAGGGCTTGCCGCACACCGGAAAAGGGCTACGAGCAATGAGCGAGTCATCCCAGGCACCCTGGTGGAAAGGCGCCACCATTTACCAGATCTACCCGCGTTCCTTCGCCGACAGCAACGGCGACGGCATCGGTGACCTCAACGGCGTGCTGCGCCATCTCGATCACCTGCAACAGCTGGGTGTCGACGCCCTGTGGCTGTCACCGATCTTCCGTTCGCCGATGGCCGATGCCGGCTACGACATCAGTGACTACTGCGATATCGACCCGCTGTTTGGCTCGCTGGCCGACATCGACCGGCTGATCGCCGAAGCACATGCCCGCGGCATTCGCGTGCTGCTGGACTTTGTGCCCAATCACACCTCAGATGAGCACCCCTGGTTCGTCGAGTCGCGCAGCTCGCGGGACAACCCCAAGCGCGACTGGTACATCTGGCGCGATCAGCCAAACAACTGGCGTGCCGCGCTGGGTGCCGGCAGCGCCTGGACTTGGGACGAGCACACCCAGCAGTACTACCTGCACCTGTTTCTAGCCAAGCAACCGGACCTCAACTGGCGCAACCCCGAGGTGGTCGCGGCCATGCATGACGTGCTGCGCTTCTGGCTCGACCGCGGCGTCGACGGCTTTCGCATCGATGTCATTCACTGCACGGGCAAGGATCCAAGCTTCGCCGACGATCCCCGCTGCCAGGCCGGTCAGCCGCTGTCGGATTTCAACGACCAGCCCTACAGCCATGAAGTCCTGCGTGGCCTGCGCCGGCTGGTCGACAGCTATCCCGGCGACCGCATGCTGGTGGGCGAGGTAAATATCCGCTCGACCGAGCGCGTGCTGCAGTATTACGGCGCCGGCGACGAGCTGCATCTGGCCTTCAACTTCAACCCGCTCGACGCGCCCTGGGACCCGGTGCTGTTTCGCACCTGCATCCGTGAGGTCGAACACTGGCTGCAACCGTCCGGGGCCTGGCCGACCTGGGTCCTGTCCAACCACGACAACGTACGCCAGCGCAGCCGCTACAAGGGCTCCGAGCAGGCCGCCCGCGCCGCGGCGGTGCTGCTGTTGACGCTGCGCGGCACACCGTTCATTTATCAGGGCGAGGAACTGGGGCTGGAGGATGCGCTGATCACCGCCGATACCCGTGTCGATCCGGGCGGCCGTGATGGCTGCCGTGCGCCCATTCCCTGGCAAGCGGAGCCACCGCATGGCTGGAGCGGCGCCGAGCCATGGCTACCTTTCCCACCCGAAGCCGACGAGCTCGCTGCAGAACGCCAGACCGGTGCTGCCAATTCAGTGTTCGCGCTCTACCAACGGCTGC